>FWWM01000191.1_pt1 | contig 202572 bp, 185 predicted proteins | sample 2228351 | NCBI WGS metagenome assembly FWWM01 (sample SAMEA103939774, study PRJEB20133) | metagenome | reverse complement strand
CCCCCGGCCAGTACCCCTCCGGTACCCCTCCCGCCGGCACCCGCTCCCGCCGCACCACCGACACGTCCGGGATCCGCACCGTGTCCGGCCCGCGGCGGAGGAGAAAGGCAGCCCCGTCACAAAAGACGAGGCCCAACCGCTGCTGCTGTACGAAGGAGAAGAGTATCCGGTAGACGAGTCCGACGATCAGGTTGTGCACGGCCCCCGCACCCGGCATCTCCACCAGCTTCCCCTCGCGCAGCTCGTACCGTACCCCCGGCTTCTCCGGTAGCTCGACCAACTCCTCGGCCGTCAGGAGTCGTTCCTGTTGTTCGACAGCCTGCATCGTTCGCCTCTCCTCGCTGTCGACACACCGACGTTGTCGTGACTGAGACAGGCTCGCACGACAAGTGAACGCGATCGGCTGTCCACCGCGCAAGCTGCCACGAACTCCAGTGCCGATCGCCGGCGAACGATCCGCAGCCGCTCTGGTGGTGGGGCCTAGCCGCAGGCTCGCATTGTCGACCGAGAGACCGCTCGCCTAGACTTACCCGGCGGAGCGCACACCGACCGTGCGCGGCCACGACCGCGGAGCGAGGGTGAAGGAGACCATGCAGAACGCCACCTGCCTCACCCACCGATCCCTACAGCGCCTCGCGCTCTTCCTCGTTCCAGCGCTCCTCACCACGCTCCTCGTCTGCCTCCAGCTCGCCCACACTGTGCACAGCGCGCATGGCTCGGCGACCAGTCCACACCGCCACGCGAGCCTCGCTTCCTCGCCTCTGCCGCACCAGGCATCAGTGATCTCGACCATACAGACTGTCCGACCCGGAATCCCCACAGCAGCACTCGCGCTCTGCCCGCTACTCGCCGTCCTCGCCGGAGCACTCCTCGTCAACGGCTGGCGGAGTACCCTCCTTCCGCGTGCGCCGCGTACTGCTCCGCGACCGCCCACCAGCGTGAGCAACCGAGGAGCGAGGCAGTCGCGTCCTCTCGCCTTCTTCCAGTGCTTCCGCAACTGACATGCCCTCTCGGACCCAGCAGCCTACCGTCTACCTGAACGGCTCGCCGAACACGCTCGCAGGCACCCGAGAGGAGCGATGGTTCGATGCACCGAGTGACGACCTTCCATGTCCTGACGCGGCGTCGTTTCCTGGCCGCGCTGGCCGGCAGCACCCTCTTCGCCGCCGCCTGTACGCGCTCGTCGACGACCCCGGCACCGGGCATACCGGAGACGCCGACGCCGAGCGCCGCGCCGTCAGCGACAGTCGGCCCGAGTCCGGCGGCGGGAGCCGTCCGCAGCTATACCATCACGGCGCAGGTCGTGGACCTCGAGCTTGGCCGACAGCGCCTGACCACCTTCACGTACGACGGCCTACTACCGGGCCCGGAACTCCGCGTGCGGGAGGGCGAAACGCTCCGCGTGACCCTCGACAATCGCCTGCCGGAACCGACGACGATCCACTGGCACGGCATCCCCGTCCCGAACGCCATGGACGGCGTGCCCGACGTCACGCAACCGGCCGTGGCACCGGGCGAGCGCTTCGTCTACGAGTTCGCCGTGCCCGTCGCGGGAACGTACTTCTACCACACCCACGTCGGGCTGCAACTCGACCGGGGCCTCTACGGCCCGCTCATCGTCGAGCCGCGCCAGGAGTCGCTGCGCTACGACCGCGAGTACACGCTGGTGCTCGACGACTGGCTGGACGGTCTCCAAGGCACCCCGGAGGACGCGCTGCGCACCCTCACCGCCGGAGGCCACGGCGACCACGGCATGGGGCACGGTATGGGTCGGCTGCCGATGACCCCCGGAGCAGGCATGATGCCCGGCATGGGGATGATGCCCGGAATGGGCGCCGGTGACGTTCCTCCCGAACTCGAGCCCGACCTCGTCTATCCGCTCTACCTCATCAACGGGCGGCCACCTGAGACACCGTTCGAACTGACCGGCAAGCGCGGAGAACTCCTGCGCCTGCGCCTCGTCAACGCGGCCTCCGCCACCATCTTCCGCGTCGCGCTCGTCGGACACCGCCTGACCGTCACCCACGCCGACGGTCAACCGGTCGAGCCGCTGGAGGGAGACACCCTCCAGATCGGGATGGGCGAGCGCTACGACGTCCTGGTGCGCCTGGAGAACCCCGGCGTCTGGCCGCTGGTCGCTTGGGCGGAAGGGACGGACCGCACGGCGCTGGCAGTGCTCCGGTACGACGGCGCCACCGGCGCACCGCCCGCCCTGCGCGGCCGGCCGCCGGAGCTCGCCGGCGAACTCCTCTTCGGTCTTCGGCTCCGGTCAGCGGCCGACAGCCCAGCCGGCGCACCGGAGATCGACCTCCCGATCGTGCTCGGTGGGGGCATGGGGGCATACGTGTGGACGATCGACGGCCAAGCCTTCCCCGAAGCCGAGCCGATCCGGCTCCGGGTCGGCCAGCGCGTCCGCTGGCGACTCCAGAACATGACGACCATGCCGCACCCGATGCACCTGCACGGTCACTTCTTCCGCGTCACCGGTGCGGCAGGCAGCGCGTGGCGCGACACCGTCCTCGTGCAGCCCATGCAGGAGGTCGTCATCGACTGGGTAGCCGACAACCCCGGACGCTGGGCCTTCCACTGCCACCACCTCTACCACCAGGAGACCGGCATGATGCGCATCGTCGAGGTCAGCTGAAGACCAGGCGGGGGTGGAGACGTGTATCCCCACCCCCGCCTCCGCGTCTCCCAGCTAGGGCGTCAGACGAAACTGTTCTCGGGGTCGAACCGTCCACCGGGCACGATGGAGACGGCCCCGTCGATCGGAATCGCGGCACCCGTCAGGTACCCGGCCTCCGGGCTGGCCAAATAGACGACCAGGCTCGCGATCTCCGCCGGTGTGCCAGCCCGCAGCGCCGGGATCGTCGGCGCGAGCTTCGCGATCCGCTCCTCGGGCCACGCAGCAGCCAGCTTCGGTGTAACGACGAAGCCAGGGAGGATCGCGTTGACGGTGATCCCGTGTTGCGCCACCTCGGTCGCCAGGTGTCGCGTAAAACCGTAGAGCGCCTCTTTCGTCGTCACGTAGGGTACGCCGTAGAGCACGCTCGTCCGGATCGCTGCGACACTCGACACATTGATGATGCGGCCGAACTTGCGCGTGCGCATATCCCGGACAGCCGCGCGGCTCAAGTAGAACGGGGCGTGCACGTTCACTGCGACGCTGCGCTGCCACTCCTCGATCGGGATCTGGTCGGGGCGGTGAGCCGCGGAGTGGTACTCCGCTTTGTTGACGAGGATATCGACTTTGCCGAACCGCTCGATCACGCGCCGGACGAGCTGGTCAGCCTGCTGTGGGTCGGCCACATCAGCGGGAAAAGCCTCGGCGACACCACCCCGCTCGCGGACCGCTGCCGCCGTCGCCTCGGCAGCCTCGGCAGCGAGGTCGTTTACCGCGACCTGCGCCCCCGCCTCTGCGAGGAGGAGCGCGATCTGCGCCCCGAGGCCCCCCTGCACCCCACCGCCAGCACCCGTCACCAGCGCGACCAACCCGCTCAAGTCGCACAACTGTCGACCCAACATCGTCTCGTTCCCTCCGTCTGCTCTCGTCACGAACACCCGGACGGGTCGTTCAGTCTCCCGTATCCTTGCCGCTCCGGCGCTTGAGTTCAGCGAAGTCGCCGATCCCGTTCGACATGCCGCGGTCCACCGGGATGGCGGCACCGGAGATCGCCGTCATCGCCGGATGGCAGAGGTAGGCGACGATCCAGCCGAGTTCCTCCTCCGGGTGAATGGCCCGATGTGGTCCCTCCCCCTGTACCCAGTCCGGACGGAGGCGCAGTACGCGGGGGTTCAAGAGGCCGGTCGGCATCAAGGCGTTGACGGTGATCCCGTACTGGCCGACCTCGTAGGCGAGTTGCCGCGTGAGGCCCAAGAGACCGGTCTTCGCCGTGGTGTAGGTGACGCCACCGACGAAGCCGGTGCGGACAGCTGCGAACGACGAGATGTTGACGATGCGGCCGAACCGCTGCGGGATCATGTAGCGGAGCGCGGCCCGGCACATGTAGAAGGGGCCGTCGAGGTCGACCGCCAGCTGGTGGTGCCAGATCTCGTCCGGCAACCGCTCGACCGCCGGAATGAGCCCACTGATCGCCGCGTTGTTGACCAAGATATCGATCCTCCCGAACGCGCGAACGACCTCGTCGACCATGCGCTCGGCGTCGTCCGGTTTCGAAACATCCCCGACCACGGCGATCGCCTCGCCACCGCGCTGGCGGATCTGCTCGACCGTCGCCATGGCGAACTCTTCGCTGATGTCGTTCACCGCGATCTTCGCGCCGCGGCGGGCGAGGTGACGGGCGATCCCCGCGCCTCCGCCACCGTCCTCACCGCGCCCGGCGCCGGTCACCAGCGCCACCATCCCCTCGAGCCACCGCTCTTCGGCCATCGTCTTCCCCTTTCACGCCGCTGACGTCCTGGCTCGCCATCGCGCACGTCTCACTCGAGACGGACGTGCGTACCGTCGTGGGTTCGCCTCTTCACCCCCTTCCCCGCTCAGGCCAGCTCCGCTCGTCCGGTCGGCGCGCCACCGGCGGAGCGTACGCGCCTGCTGCGCGGTCCAGCTGGACGACGTGTCTCTCGCTCAATCTCGCCTCGGTCGTCGCACGGCCCCTCACCGCAACACTGTCGTCGACGGCTTCCCGGCTGAAGCGAGAATTTCGTCCTGAAGTGTAACGGCGGGCACGCTGTTTGCCTAGATCCCGGTGCGCTGGAGCAGGGAAAGCGAGGCGGAGCCGCTGCTGCCCTCGCCGCGTGGCGCCGGGCGGTCAGCCGTGCGCCACCCGAGCACCGGGGCAACGCACCGCGCGGCAGAACCGACCGCGCGGGCGCCGAGGAGCTGTGGATGATGCGAGTACCAACCGCGTGGGCACGAATGGTTGTGCATCGATCCGGCCGTGCGTGATCTCCCTGCTGGCTAGTTACAGCGGGCTGCAAAGCGCGAACGCTGGTCGCGCAACCGCCCCCACCACTGTCATCGCAAGGGCACCGAGGCAGCGCTGCCGTCGAAGCCACACTCGCTATTGACACTGCAGACCGATGACGCCACTCCACAGAGGCTTAGCGAGTGGAGCAGTCGAGAGGACACGACAGGCAGGTGAAGAGCGCGCGGGAGAACATGGCCGAGAACGCCGACGAGCGGGTTCATAGAGCAGCCGAAAGCGTCACGCACGATGTCGCTCACTACACAACTGTTGTACGGGCGGACAGCACCATAACGGGCAACGTCTTCGCTCAACGCGCCACAGGGCGAACAATCGCCGCAAGCGCCGCCAACACCCCCTCGGCGATCCGGCGAGGACGCTCGCCGATGCCCTGCCACTGCCCCTCCGCCCCGCGTGGGTCGATCTCCAGCACTTTGGCTCCTGCCTCCACCCACACGCCGTCGCGTACCAGGCCGCGGATCGCCCCCGCCAGCGGAGCACGAACCTCCACGCGCCGGTCCCCATCAACCTCGATCCAGGCCACCGCCTCGCCCACCGCGACCAGTTCGCCGATCCGCCGCTCGCTGCGCCAGCGACCAGCCAGCGGAGCGTAGACGTACCGCTCCCGCCGTCGTCCGCCGATCTCGCGCGGCTCGCCGGCCAGCGGTAAGTTGGCCCCCTGCCAGCGCACCAGCCCCAGCGCCTCCCAGCTCGTCTCCACTGCCACATCGACGTGGTCACCGGCCACGAAGCCCGGCCCGAGGCCCACCGTGAGCGGTACCAGCCCGCGCAGGTGCTCCGGCTGTGCCCGCTTGCGCATGCGCGCGTCGACGAGCACCATCGGTCGGAGCGCCGCCACCAGCGCTGCGGGGGTCCAGCCGACGACGAGCGGGATCGCGCTCCGGTCCGCCAAGAGCCGCTCCGCCTCTACCGGATCAGCCACGCGCCGGCAGCGCACGCCCTCGAGTTCGGCTTCCCCGTCGAAGACCGCGTCAGCGAACGCCATCCTCCGTCGGGTGACTGCCGGTGCCGGTTCGCTCACCGAGACGACCGGATACCCCGCCGTCCACAAGCGGTGGGCTACCGCCGAGGCGACGTCGTTGACACCCAAGATCACGACCAGCCCGCTCATCCCACGATCCGCGCCTCCTCACTCCGTCCCACGAGCACCCGTGCACCGAGCACGACCGCGAGCGCAGCCACGAGCAACACCACAGCGAGCGCCAAGGCTCGGCTGACGTTCGTTTCCATCGCCGTCATCACCGCCAAGGTCAGCGTCTGCGTCCGCCCCGGGAAGTTACCGGCGAACATCAATGTGGCCCCGAACTCCGACGCGGCGCGGGTAGCGCAGAGGAGGAGGCCGGAGAGCACACCCGGCATCGCCAGCGGCATGGTGATGGCCCGGAAGGCCTGCCAGCCTGAAGCACCGTCCACCGCGGCGGCCTCTTCCAGTTCTCGTGGCACCGCGCCGAACCCCAGAGCCGCCGCACGCACGTAGAAGGGAGCAGCGACGAAGAGCTGCGCCAGCACGACGGCAGCCGTCGTGAAGGGCAGCACCAGGTCGAACCGCTCGAGGAGCGGTCCGAAGAGCCCCCGTCGGCCGAAAGCCAGGAGCAACCCCACGCCGGCGATCACCGGCGGCAGCGCGATCGGTAGCTCGACCAGCGTCTCCACCACCGCCTTGCCGCGGAAGTCGCGCCGGGCCAGCAGGTACGCCAACGGCGTCCCCACTACCAGCGCCAGCACGACGACCAAGGCCGTCGTCAGCCCGGTGAGCCGGAGCGCGGCCAGCACCAACGGGTCACCGAGCGCGTGGACCGTCTCCACGCTCGCTCCGCGCCAGAGGATGGCGAAGACCGGCACGCAGAGATAGGCCAGGAGGAGCGCTGCCAGTCCCACCGGCAACGTCCCCCGAGCCCGACGCCAGAACGGTGCGCGGACCGCCGAGAGGCCACGCGCCCGTCGCCCGATCGCCTGCTCACGCGGGAACGCTGCCATACGTCGCCCCCTCGAGGTCCCGCAACGGGACGAAGCCGAACTGCGCGAGCAATGCCTGACCGTCCGCTCCGGTCAGGAAGTCGAGGAACTCCCTCGCCTCGCTCGCGGGCGCCCCGGCGCGGCACACCGCTACTGCCGCGAAGCGGATCTGGTCGGCGAGGTCGAGCGGTGGAGGAAGCGGGCGCGCCTCCAGCCCTGAGCCCTTGGCTTCGGAGGCGTACAGCACCGCGACGTCAGCCTCGCCGGCGCGCAGCGCCTCGACGAGTGCCGGCGATCCCCGCCGGTAGAGGAGTTCACCGCGCCACCCCTTCTCGCGGAGACGCTCGAGCAGTCCGGCCCGGCGCAACGCCTCCCGCGCGTACTGTCCACAGAGGTCGGTCACCGGCTGGGAGAGCACCACGCGCACCCCGGGGAGGAAGAGGTCGTCGAGCCGGGCGACGGTCTCCTCGACAGCCGGGCTCAGGAGGAGGACGAGACGGTCGCCCGCGATGACTACCGGCACCCCTGCCAGCCCCGCTTCGGCCAGGAGGTCGAGGTAGGACGGACTGGCCGAGACCACGACGTCAGCCGGCTCCCCCTCGAAGACCGACTGCACCGACATCCCTGACGGGTTCGGCGGAAGCACTGCCGACGTCACCGCCGGCTGCCGCGCTGCGAAGGACGCCGTCAGCGCCGGGATCAGTTCGCGGAACGCGCCGGGGACTCGCACCACCAGCGGCACCATCGTGCACCGTCCTCACCGCACCGTCTGGAAACCCACTCGGCCAAGATGCGCTGCCCCTCCGGCGAGAGCACGAAGTCGACGAACACCTGGGCACCGCCCGGGTTGGGCGCGTTCTCGACCACCGCGATCGGATACTCGGCGACCACGTTGAACTGGCTGGGAATGTCGATGACCTTCACCGCGCCACGCATGTCCGGCGTGATCGCGTCCGTCCGGTAGGCAAAGGTCGCGTCGGCCTCGCCGAGCGCCACCTTGGTGACGGCCGCCTTGACGTTGGTCTCCTCCGAGACTACGTTAGCCAGCACGCGACTGGCGAAGTCGCTCCCGTACTGCGGATCCTGGCTCGCCTTGTCCAGGATCTGGCGCGCGTAGTTCCCGATCGGTACGTCCTCGGCTGCGAGCACGAGTCGCACGCCGGGCTTCGCCAAGTCGCCCAGCGCGGCGATCCTCGCTGGGCCGTTGGCCGGCACCACGATCACCGGCTCGTTGCGGACGAAGACCTTGGGCTCACCGGCGACAGTGCCGTCCTGCTGGGCTCCCTGCATGTTCTTCCAGTCGGCCGAAGCGAAGACGTCAGCCCGAGCACCGTGTGCCAGTTGGGTGCGGAGCTGCGAGGAGCCAGCGAAGTTGAAGCGGACCGTGGCACCGGGATATTTCTGTTGGAAGGCCTGGGCGATCTCCGCGAAGGCATCGGTCAGCGAGGCCGCGGCGAAGACGACGATCTCGCCGCGGATCTGCGGCGTCGCAGCGGGAGCCGGCGTGCTGGCCAGCGTGGGGGTCGCTCGCATCGCTGGTGTCGCGGTGGCTGTGACTGCCACTGTCTGCGTCGGGGTCGGTGCTGTCGAGGTGTTCGGCGTCTGGGTCGGCGTCGCGCTCCCGCCGCAGGCAGCCAGCACTGCGACCGAGAGCAGGGCGACGAAAACCACCCATCGCTGCGATACCCGCACCCTTCTCCCCTTCCCTCGCGAAACGCTGTCGAGTCGCTCTATCCTCGCTCGCCGCAGCGTGCCACCACCGTGCCGCTCTCGCGCACGTCGTATCCGGCCACCTCCAGTTCCCGCCGTACCGGTCGCGTGGTGAGGAGCTCGAGGAGGTCACGCACTGGCGGCCACTCCACCAGCTCAGCGGGGACGACCAGGTCGTACCGCTCCTCGAGCAGCGGCAGGAAGTCGAGCCCGAAGCTCCGCGCGACCGGCAACACCAAGGGACCCGCGTCGGCCAAACCGCTGGCCACCGCCTCAGCGACGGCGCGGTGACCGCGGAGCTCCCGCGCGTAGCCGCGGAGCTGTTCCGGCTCGAGTCCCTCGCGAACCAGCAGCGTATCCAACACCAGACGGCTTCCGGACCCGGACTCGCGGTTGACGATGGTGACGTCCGGACGAGCGAGGTCAGCCAGCGAGCCGATCCGCCGCGGGTTCCCCGCGGCTAACCCGAGCCCCTCGACCCACCGCGAGAGCGTCACCACGACGACCGGTCGTCCAGCGAGTTCACGGCGTACGGCAGGCAGGTTGAAGTCCCCGCTCTCCGGATCCCACAGATGCGTCCCCGCCACGTGGACCTGTCCGCGCGCCAGCGCCCGCAGGGCAGCCCGGCTCCCGAGAGGTATCCAGACCACGCGCAGATCGCGGTACCAGCGCCGGAGGTGGGCCGCCAGCACCGCGAGAGCAGGGTCGCAGCCGGCCAAGACGAGACTGCGCTCCAAGGTCGCGGGATCGACCAGCGGTTCGACGAGGACGCGCTCTCCTCGTCGCTCGCGGACGATCCCCTCGGCGCCTCCTTCCGCCTCTGCACCCCCTGATGGCCAGGCCACCAACGCGCTGCCGACGCGCGCCACGCGCACGCGGAACGGGGGCGCCGGCACGGTGACCTCTACGTCCGGCAGGACAGCGGGGAGGCACGCCGTCGTGGGCAACGCGAAGAGGTCCTCGACCGTGCAGCCGAGAGCGTGGGCCAAGCGCAAGGCGACCGCGACGCTCGGCGTCAATTTGCCGGACTCGATCGCGACCAGCGCCTGGCGGCTGATGCCGGCACGCTCCGCCAGTTGCTGCTGCGTCAGCCCGGCGGCTCGACGTCGCTCGCGGACATTGACGAGGAGTTCACTGCGGTCGGGGACCACGGTGTCTCCCTTCACTTCCCTTGGGATAGTAAATGATCGACGACGCGGTGTCAACCACTGGCGTCAGCGCGATGGTGCGCCCGGCGCATCGCGGGCGCAACGCTCCTGGCAGCCGTGCCCGCCGCGTCGGCCAGTCCTCCGTCTTCCGCTTGACAAGACGGAGCTGGAAGCGGACAATCGCGCTGGCCCCTGAGTCGCGGTAACCGGGCACGCATGAGCGCGTGTGTCCGGTAGAGGTGGTTTTGGCCCTTTTCCCGGATCAGGGGGAAACGCATGCAGGAACGACCACTGGCCCCGTCGTTCGAACCAGGGTCGAGTTCGTCCGGTTCCTCGCTCCCGTCGGCCGGGCAGACCGGCCCTCAACCACCACCGCAGCCACCCAGCCGGAGTGGCCGGAGCTGGACGACGTTCGCGCTCGGCTGCGCCGGTGTACTCCTGCTGCTCTGCGTCTGCGTCGGCGTCGGTTTCGGAACCTTCTACGTCCTCGAGCAGCGCAGCGTCACACCGACCCCGCAGCAAGCCCTACGCACGCCGCAGGCGACTGCACCCCGCACCTCACCGGCGACACCGCAGGTGGCCGGGCGCGGTACCCCGCCACCGGACGCAGCCTCCATCCCCGGCGACTGGGACTGGTTCGACGACCCCTCCGGCCAGGTAAACCTCGCCCACCCGCAAGCGTGGAAGGTGTACTACGAAGAGTCCGCCTGCTGTAACGTCGTCCTGACCTCGTTCGACCCGGGAGACCTCCCGAGTGGCCGCATCGACTGGGCACCACCCGGTTCCGGGCAGGCATACGAGGTACCGAGCGACGGTGTCGTCGTCGACCTCTTCCTCCTCGCCCCACCGTTCGCAGACGCTCGGCCGGACTTCGGTCGCGCGCCTGACGGTGAGGACATCGTCGGCAGGCACTACCGCGCCGAGGTCTACTACGGTGCTCCCTTCACGCAGTGGCCTCGCAACCAGGCCATCACGTACCTCTACCGTGACGACCAGGGCCGCGAATGGTGCCTGGTCGCCTACTTCGGTACACCGTTCGACCGCGACCCCAGCGCCCTGGCGACCGTCACGACCGTGATCGCCAGCATCCGACACGGAGGGTAGGAGCCATGGCCGAGACCCCGCGCCAGAGTCGTACCGGCCTCTACCTCCTCGGCTGCCTGGGCGCGTCGCTGGCGCTCGTCTGTGCGGTCGTCGCCGGTATCGCAGCTGGCTACCTCGCGTGGCAAGCGCGGCAGGGAATGGTTCCGAGCCCCACACCTGCCCAGTTGGCAGCGGCGACACCGGCCGCGCAGCCGACGGTGACGGCGATCGCGCCGTCTCTGCGCGGCACGCCGGTGACGCAACCTACGCCGACGCCGACACCTGCCGTCATCTCGCTCACTCTGCCGACGCCACCCTCCGACGTGCAGCCCTCGGCCGCGAGCGAACCGACCCCCGGGCCAGCCGTACTCCCTGGCTGGCAGACGTACGAGGACCCCGGATACCTCCGCCTCCAGTACCCGCCCAACTGGCTGCTGGTCACTACCTGGGACGACCCGCAGGCCGGCATCACCAGCTGTCACTGTTACTGGCTCCTGATGAGCGAGCAGATGGTGCAAAACTCGCCGATCCCAGACGTCGTGCGGGACTGGTTCAATACGCGTCCGCTCGAGGACTTGGCACCTGGTTCCGTCTACATGGAGATCCTCCGAGCCGATTCGGAATACGCGCCAGCCGTGGAGCTACCGGAGCCCGTCGATACGGTGACGATCGGCGGCCAGTACGAGGCGGAGCTCTTCGTGCTCGACGAGCAGGAACGCATCATCGCCTTCCGCTACGCCGACCAGCAGGGGCGACCGTGGGTCATCGTGGTCCGTCTACCGAGCGGCATCGACGAGAACAACCCGCAGGTGCAGCGCATGATCGGGATCCTGTGGACGATCGACCACCGTTGAGGTCAAAGGAGAGCGGCGCGCAGTCCCCGCTCCTGCCGCACGATGGACGCGCCCACACCCGTGAAGCGGCCCGGGCGCGCGTGCCCGTCCCGTAGAGGTCAGGCGCGCCTGACCCACCAGCCCGGAGAGCCGGGCGTGCGCGTGGTGCATGCCGCGACCACGCCCACGGCACCACGGACCTAATCGACGTGCATGGAGGTCGTCCACTCGTCTGCGTCCTCACCCCGCGCCTCCGGCACGGCCCGGGCGAGGCACGCCTCGCCCCTACGGAACCACACCGCAGCCTGCCGGTCGCGGCCAGGCCCCAGGGTGCCATGCTCCGTCGGCAGGGCGAGGAGCGACTTCGCGTCGTAGGGGTCAGGCGTGCCTGACCCACCGGCTCGGAGGGCCGGGGAAGCGCGTCGACGGGACTACCACGTCGCCCCGTCCGTGTGCCCCATCTCCCTTGCGGCCGACCAGGTTCACCCGTCTGCACGGTCACCCCGCGCCTCCGGCGCGGTCCGGGCGAGGCGTGCCTCGCCCCTACACAATCGCGGTGCCCCACGCCGAGCACCGGGTCAGGCGCCCGCGCGCCGTGCCGAGGCAACACGGCGAGGGAGCGACTTCGTCCTGTAGGGGTCGGGCGTGCCCGACCCGTCCGGGTCACGCGTGCGTGACGCGGGCCGGCCCGAAAGGGCCGGGTGGCAACCGCCATGCCTGCACCATGCACGCCTGTCCGTGGCGCACGTTGCAGATGCGGTCGATGCCGCCGCCGTGTCAACGTGGTCCACCCGCGCCTTGCGGCGCGGCGGGCGAGGCACGCCTCGCCCCTACAGAACGACACCGCACCGTGCCGGTGGCGGCCAGGCACCTGCGCGCCGTGCCACCGCAATCGCGCCAGGGGTGCCCTCGTCGTGTAGGGGTCGGGCGTGCCCGACCCCTCCGGGTCAGGCGTGCCTGACCCGGGCCGGCCCGGGAGGGCCGGCAAACCACCACCTGCACCGGCACGGCACGGTCGCCCACCAGTGGACCGGGTGCCTTCCACCGTCGCGGTCGGCGACCCGTCCAGGCAGTCCGTCGCACCACGGGTGCGGCCTGGGCGCGGCACGCCGCGCGCCCCTCCATCATATGGCGGCGCGGCACGTCTCACCCCTCGACGAGGTGCGGGCACCGCCCGCCCCGGCACGCGGCATCGGCTGCCGGGCCGCGCTGGCCGCGCGCCTCCACAGCACCGTCGCCTGCGGCCAGCGCCGCCGTCGTCGCCACCCGCGCCAGCTCCGCCCCCGGGTCGAGAGTCCCCAGCTCCCGCGCCGCCGTCAGGCGCGAGCGGATCCGGGCCCCGCCAGCGCCACCGGCAGCACCGGCCCCTGCACCACCTCCATCCCATGCGCACGCTCACCGCCGACGTGCAGCGCGGATCGCTCCGGTCGCACCCTGCACTCGTCGGCTAGGATGCCGCGCACCGAAAGCGGCGTGGTGCATCGGTAGGGGTGCTGCCGGCCCGACGGCCGGAGAGTCAGGCGGTCCCCAGATGCCCGCGCGCGTGTCCACGGGGATAGCCGCGTGCCGGAACGGGCCGGACGAAAAGACCGGGATCGCCGTCAGGTGCGGCTGGCCGCGGTCGCGCGTGATGCGAGACGAGGCGAGGAAGCATCCGATGACGTCCCCTTGGGGTCGTGCCGCGCGCCAAAAGGGACGCTCGAGGGCTGGCGGGGGGCTGGACGCCGCGGACGCTGACCCGGCCGTCGACCGTGGGAGCGATGCGGTCGGAGGCCGCTGCGGCGAAACGCAGTCTGACCCGAGTCGTCGGCGCGTACGGGTATGCCTACCCCGTGTGACCGCTCGAGGAGCCACATCGTACCGTGGAGCTCTCGGCTGTGCCGCACCCTAGCCACTGCCCAACGCGCGCTGGGCAGCGCTGGCAGACGTGCCGATACGCGCCACGGGCGTTCCTTATGCCTCGACGCGCAGGCCGAGATAGGTCTCTTGCAGGTCGCGGTTGGCTAACAACTCTTCTCGCGGGCCGTGCCAGATGACGCGACCCTCCTCGATGATGTAGGCGACGTCGATGACCGAGAGCGCGAGATCGAGGTTCTGCTCGGCCAGGAGGATCGAGAGGCCAGCCTCCTTGAGCCGCTGCAGGATCTCGCCGACCCGCTGCACCATGACCGGTGCCAGACCCTCCGAGGGTTCGTCGCAGAGGAGGACGAGCGGCTGCGTCATGAGCGAGCGCGCGATCGTCAGCATCTGCTGCTCACCGCCGCTCAGGAGGGTTCCACGGATCTTGCCGCGTTCCTTGAGGATCGGGAACAGGCGATAGATCTCGTCGACGGTCCAACGGACGCGCTGGTCGGGACGCGGCTGCCGCGCCCCCAGCAGCAGGTTTTCCGTCACGGTCAGCGAGGGGAAGATGCGCCGTCCCTGGGGAACCAGCGCCAGACCCTTGCTCGCGATCACGTAGGGTGGAAGCCCGACGAGCGATTCCCCGCGTAAGGTGATCTCACCCGCCAGGCGCGGAAGCAACCCCATGATGGCGCGCATCGTGGTCGTCTTGCCGGCTCCGTTGCGACCGAGCAGACCGACCACTTGGCCTTCCTCCACTTTGAGCGAGAGGCCGTTGAGGACGAAACCCTCACCGTACCCACCGTAGACGTCACGCAGTTCCAGCATCTCGACCCCGCATCGCTCCTGCGAGATACGCCGCCTGCACTTCCTCGTTGGCCTGGATCTCTTGGGGTGTCCCGTCAGCCAGGACCGCGCCGTGGTGCAAGACCGTGATGCGATCGGCGAAGGAGAAGACGACGCGCATACTGTGCTCGACGAGCACGATGGTCATGTCGCGTGGCAGCTGCTTGAGCCGTTCGATGAACTCCGGGATCTCGTCCACGGCCAGCCCGGCAGCTGGTTCGTCCAGAAGGAGGAGCTTCGGCCGGAGCGCGAACCGTGCGGCCAGCTCGACCCGTCGTTGGTAGCCGTGTGGGAGGTGGCGGACCTCGATGTCGGCAACGTCGAGGAGCCCCCATTCGTCGAGCACCTGCTCGGCACGCCGCTGCGTCTCACGGTCGCGGTCGACGAGTCCACCGAGGCCGAGTACGGGGTGGCGACCGCGGAGCAGCGCGATCAGGATGTTCTGGCGCGTCGTCAGCTCGTGGAAGACCGCCGGTTGCTGATTGGTCTTGAGGAGACCCACGTCGACGCGCCGGTGCGCGGGCAACTTCGTCACGTCGTGGCCGAAGACGAGCACGCGCCCACGTGTGGCTGGCAGAAAGCCAGCGATCACGTTGAGGAGGGTCGTCTTGCCGGCACCGTTCGGTCCGATGACGGCACGGCGCTCACCGGGCTGCACGGTGAGCGAGATATCCTCGAGGATCGTCAGTCCACCGATGACCTTACTGACGTGTTCGAGCTGCAGTGCGGGTACCGCCATCGTCATGACCTCTCGATCACTCGCTCGACAGACCGCTCAGTCGTGCTGTTGGCTGGTCGGGCCAGAGGAGGTACGAGCGTCGTCTCCCGGCGCAGCTTGGCGCGGATCTCACGGATCCGCTGCGGCAATCGGATGATCCCCTGGGGGAGCAAAAGGACGTTGAGGATGAAGATGATCCCGAGGATCATCACCCAACGCTGCGTGAAGGCGCTGATCTCGTAGCGGAGGAGCAACACGACCAGTGCCCCGATCGCTGGCCCCCAGAACGTTCCAGCGCCGCCCAGGATGACCATGATCATTCCCTCGCCGGCCAGCAGCCAGCTGATCTGCCCAGGACCGACGAAGCCCTTGAAGTAGGCGAAGAGGCCACCAGCCAGCGCCGCGAAGGCTCCAGCGATCGTGTAGGCAGCGTACTTCAGGCGCCACGTCGGGTAGCCGAGTCCTTCGAGATACCGCTCGTTTTCCCGGATCCCGACCAGCGCGAGGCCGAAGGGTGAGCGGACGATCCAACCGATCGCGGCGACCGAGAGGCCGACGATGACCAAGGTGAGATAGTAGAAGTTCGCGGTATCGGACAGGCGGCCGACGAGGAACGGAATCTTCGGGGCCGGAATACCCGGTAACCCGTCGTCGCCTCCCGTGACGTTACGCCACAGCCAGACGATACCGAACAGCACCTGGGTGAGCGAAAGCGTGAGGATGAGGAAATAGGCCCCGTGGGTGCGCAGGACGAACGGACCGGTGACGAGCGCCACGAGGATGCCGGCCACGATCGCGACCAGCAGCGTGAGGAGCGGCGAGAGCCCGTAGTACTTGGCGAGGAGGCCGACCGCATAACCGCCGGTGCCGAAAAAGGCTGAGTGACCGAGCGAGGGCAGGCCGGCGTAGCCGAGCAGGATGTTGAGCGACATCGCGAACAACGTGAAGATCAAGATCTCGGTCAAGACGCTGAGCGGGTACGTGGGCAACAGTGCCGGCGCACTGACGAGGAACAGCAGCAGTACGCCGACGACGAGGCTGCGCCACTGTTTGCGGAAGACGGTCGCATTCATCCCCTGCCCCCTGATGCTATGCTGCGCGGCCGAGCAAGCCCTGTGGACGCACGATCAAGACGAAGGCAGCGAGTGCCCAGACCGCGAAGAACGAGGCTTGCGGCCAGGCGGTCCGCACCATCGTATCAACGAGTGCCACGACGATGCTCGCGACGATCGCACCGGAAACGGAGCCCAAACCACCGAGCACGACCACGATGAGCGCCATAAGTAGGAGCTGGACGTCCGTACCGGGGGCGACTCCGGTCACCGGCGTACCCAACGCACCACCGAGACCGGACAGCAGGGCACCGAGCGCGAAGACGACGGCGAAGATGCGGCGGACATTGATCCCGAGACACTGGACCATTTCCAGATCGTCGACGCCAGCTCGGACGTAAGCGCCCCACTTCGTGCGCTCGAGGAGGTACCAAACTACCAGCGCCAGCACGGCACCGATCAGGATCAGGGCGACGCGGTAGGTGGGCACGACTGCGCCGAAGAGGTCCATCGACCCGCGCAGCGTTTCGGGCGGACGGAGGCGCAGCGGGTCGCCGCCCCAGATCCAGCGCGTGACGTCTTGCACGATGTAGGCGATCCCGAGCGTCAGCGCGACCTGCAGCAACTCCTGGCGATGGAGGCGCTGGAGGAAGCTGCGCTCGATAGCGATGCCGAGCACCAGCGCAGCGAGAGCGCCGACGAGCAGCGCCAAGAGGAAGTTCTCCGTCCGGCGGGCGACGCTCCACGCGACATAGCCGCCGATGAGATAGAGGGAACCGGTCGCGAGGTTGATGAAGCGCATCAACCCGAAGACCACCGAGAGCCCGACCGAGACGAGAAAGAGGAGGCTCGCGTACGACAACCCGATGACGAGGCTCGCAGCATTGATCGGCACCAGTCGTCTCCTCCCATTCTGACCACTGTTCCGGTCTGCGACGGCTGGTGGGGCGACGTTCTTGACTCCTCAACGATACTCGAGCGTTGCGCGAGTGGCAAAACTGGCGCGGTGCAGCAGACGTGCTGCACCGCGCCACGAACTCGTGTTAGAACGAGAGATCGTCGATGTTCTCTCGTTTGCCGAGCACGACGTTCCCGAGGCTCCCGTCCGGGAGGCGCTCGACGCGCCGGAAGTAGACCGTGAGCACGACGTTCTGCGTCTCGGGGTGGAAGCGGAACGGTCCGGCCGGTCCGACGAACTGGACGCCCTTGAGCGCCCGCAGGAATCCCTCCTTGTCCTCCGGCCGCCCGTTCACTGTGGCTAGCGCCTCAGCGGCGACGCGAGCTGCCAGATACCCTTGATAGGCGAACTGGTTGGGCACCCGACCGTACCGTTGCCGGTAGGCGTCGACGAAGGCCTTGTTCTCCGCCGAGTCGATGTAGGGGGAGTAGTGCAGCGAGGTCACGACGTCGAGTGCGGCGTTACCTTGCTGGTCGAGGTACGCCTCATCGACCAGGTCGCCGACCCCGATCAAGGGGAACTGGTCCTTGAGCCCGAAGTCGGCGTACTGTTGGACGAAGCGCACCGCGTCAGCACCAGCGAAGAAGGCCCACACCGCGTCCGCTTGCATCTGCTGGATGCGCTGGAGGAAGGGGGCGAAGTCAGCCGTGTCGAGCGGTGGGTAGACTTCGCCGGTCACCTCTCCACCGGCGTCCTGGAACGCCTTCTTGAAGGCCTCCGCCTTTTCGTGACCGGCGACGAAGTCGGACGCGGTGACGATGACCCGCTTGTACCCGAGTTGTTCCACCGCATAGGGTCCGAGCGGCCACTCGTACTGGCCGTTGGCGAAGGAGACGCGGAAGATATAGGGACTGCGACGCGCTGGGTCGCGCGTGATCGCCTGCGCCCCGGCGTTGTCGACGATCGTCGGGACACCGGCTTGGTGGATATAGTCGCGCGCTGCCAGGGCGACCCCGCTGTGGTTGTACCCGATGATCAGGTGCACCCGGTCGCGTTCGACCAGTTGCTTCGTCTTGGTCAACCCCTGCTCGGGGTTGGAAGCGTCGTCCTCCTGGATGAACTCGATCCGGCGCCCGGCGACCGTGTTCTCGATGGAATCGAAATAGAGGCGGATGCCGTTGGTGAGGTTCTCGGCGAGCGCCGCGAAGACGCCGGTGTAGCCGTGGATGAGGCGGATGCCGTTGGTGAGGTTCTCGGCGAGCGCCGCGAAGACGCCGGTGTAGCCGTGGATGAGGCCGATGCGGATCGGCTCGGCCCCGGCCGCCGGGGTGCTGATCACAGTCGGTGACGCAGCGGCCGCCGCGGTCGGTGTCACCGCTGGTGTCGGCGTCGCTGCGGGCGTGGGCGTGGCTGGAGCGCTCGCCGGCGTCGGGGTCGCGGTTCCCCCACCGCCGCACGCGGCGAGGAGCCCGCTCAACGCAGCGCCACCGAGTGCGAGGACGAACGTCCGACGGCGGACACGTCGAGAGAATCCGCTCAGCTGTCCTGCGCGCTCCATCGCTCTGCTCCTCTTGTCTCCCTCGATCCTCCGGCCCTCAGAACCGCCGCGCCCGGAGCGGGGTGGCCCGCTCCGGGCTTCCGCTCACACGCTCACCGTGATCTTTTCCGGAGTCCCGTAGGTGTAGAACGACTCCGGCATCGTCGAGGCACCGAGCCAGACGGTGCTGGAGTAGAGGTCGGCCTCGTGCGAGACGTCCCACACCACAGTCTGCCAGTTGGGATCGAAGATGAGATACCCGGCATCGCCCCACAGCTCGACGCGGTTACCGCCGGGCTCGAAGACGTAGAGGAACATCGCCTGCGTCGTGCCGTGCTTGCCCGGACCGGCCTCGATCTTGACGCCCCAGTCGCGGCAGGCGTCCGCGCAGTCGTAGCAGTGCTGGGGATAGCCGTACCAGAAAGCGATGTGGTGCAAGCGGTTCCCCTGGCCGGTGCCGTCACGCATCACTGCGATCTCGTGCACCAAGGGGCTGACCGAGAGCCACGAGCCGACCTTCTTGCCGTCACCGCCGATCTTGGTCTCGCGCAGCTTGAAGCCGAGGTACTCGCGCAGGAACGCCTCGTGTGTCTCCACGTCGCTCACGAAGCAGTTGATGTGGTCGAGGCGCCGCACCGGTACGCCGTCGAGCGGTCGGCGCTGCGGCCGGTTCTTGAGCTGGCTCTTCTGCTCCTCCGGTGCCTGGTAGTACTCGAGGTCCCAGAGGAGCTCCATGCGGTGGCCGTCCGGCATGCGGAAACGGTAGGCGCGCCCGGCACCGTACTCGCTTTCCTGCCACCCGAGACCGTAGCCAGCCGCCTCGAGTTTGGCGGCTGCTTCGTCCAAGAGCTCCGGCGCGGAGACGCGCCAGGCAGCGTGGCCGAGCCCGGGCTGTGGCGCTTCGGTCAGTTTGAGCGTCCAGAGGTAGAAGTCCTCGTAGCCGCGCAGGTAGACCGATTGCCCCTCGCGGTGGACGACGCTCATCCCGAGGAGCTTGGTGAAGAACCAGAGACTCTCCTCCGGTTTGGGGGTATAGATCTCGACGTGCGCCAGCTGCGCCACGACGGGAACGCGCGTATCGACCATGGCTCTACCTCCCTCAGTGCGTGAAACCCCACACCTCACCGTTCGCGACCGTCAGGCTCCCAGACCCAGGTGCCGTCGCGCCAACCGTGGAGGTCGTATTGGGCGAGGCACTCGTCGACCAGTGCCTTCCACTGCTGCATGAAGCCGCGCCGCTCCGCCCACTGGAGCGGGTCGAGGTACTTCTGCTCGTGGTTCCCGGCGTAGTTGAGCTCGTAGAGACCGTGGCGACCACCGAACTCTGAGTAGACAGCGTCCCACACCAGCTTGTAGAGCTTGCTGCGCTCTTCGGCGCTCATCCCGGTCCCGCGAAGGTAGCGGTCGAGGATCGGTCGTACTTCGGGATTGAGGAAGTCGCGGTAGCTGGAGACGTTGATGATCGGTGCGCCGCCGAGGATCCGCTCGTAGATCTGCCGGATGCGGTCCCAGGCGAAGTTGGTGTAGACGCGCGCTGCCGCCGCGTACTCCAGGCGCGGTACGACCGAGCCGCCCAGGCTCGGCTCGGGATCGCTCACCATCGCGGTGATCACAGCCCAGAGGAGGTGGCGCAGCGCCACGAGCTCGCCGACCAGTACCTGGTTGCCGCGGAAGTCGGCTGTCCCGTTGCACTCGAGCCCCTTCTGGAGGAGGCCGATCATGAACTCCAGCTTGATCATGAAGCGGATGGTCGTCTGCAGGTTGAAGCGGTTGAAGAAGCCGGAGTCAGCATAGAAGCGCTTGCACTTGGCGACGTCGCGGTAGATGAGGACGTCCTCCCAGGGGATGAAGGCCTCGTCCAGGACGAGGAAGGCGTCGTTCTCGTCGAAGCGGCTGGAAAGCGGGTGGTCGAAGGGGCTCTCTGCGTTGAGCTCGTAGGAGGCGCGCGAGATCAGGTACTGGCGCGGGTTGTCCATGCGGACGAAGAAGACGAGCGCGACGTCCTCGTCACGCCCCTCCTGGAGTCGGGCGGCACTGCCGCTGTTGACGCCGACGAAGGTGCCGTGCGTCAGGGCGGAGGCGGTGGCGACCTGCTTGGCGCCGCTGACGATGATGCCGCCGTCGGTCTCCTTGACTACGTGGATGTAGACGTCGCGGACTTCGCTGGGTGGCCGGTTGCGGTCGATCGGCGGGTCGACGATGACGTGGTTCATGAAGAGACAGCGGGACGCGTACTCGCGGTACCAGCGACGTGCGGTCTCACCAAAGGGTGCGTAGTAGTCGGGATCGGCACCCAAGGTCGCCATGAAGGCTGCTTTGTACTCGGGGGTACGTCCCATCCAACCGAAGCTCATGCGCTGCCAGATGGCGATCGCTTCGGCAGCTTCCTTGAGATCCTGTGGCGAATAGGCCGGCGCGAAGAACTTGTGAGTCAGGATGCCGTGTCGGTCCACTTTGGTGAGTGCCTCACGCGTCTCCGCTGCGTGGAGCGCGTCGTAGAGACGAGCGACCGAGCGTGCGGCATTGCGGAACGCTGGATGTGTCGTGACGTCCTTGACCCACTCGCCGCGGAAAAAGACCTTGCGGCCGTCGCGCAGGCTCTCCAGATACTCTTCGCCCGTCATCGGTCGAGCGGCTGATTGCACGACCTGCGTCATGACTCTTCCCCTCGCACTCGTCGCTCGAACTTCTGGCGCTTCGCCGTCTCTCAGCGTACCTTAATGCCGGAACGATGCTCCTGTCAATCTGGTCGTTCGGATATAATGAACCGACTCGCACACGAGGCCCTAGTGGGGTTCCGCGAAGGCAAGACGTTCTGCTATCGTGAACGCCGGTCTTGTGCGTTTGGCAACGCTCTGGTATCGTCAGGTGCGCGGAGGGTGCGATGCTCCAGACAGTGCAGAAAGCCGCGCAGGTCCTACGGCTCTTCACCCCGCGACAGCCGGAATGGGGCGTGACGGAGGTCGCTGCAGCGCTGGCCATCCCGAAGTCCGGCGCGCACGCGTTGCTGCGCACGCTCGCGGCGGAAGGGTTGCTGCAGCGCACTCCGAACGGCCGGTATCGGCTAGGTTGGTCGCTGTTCGAGCTGAGTCAAACGTTGCTCGACTCCAGCGCACTCTTGCGCGCTGCCCGGCCGATCATGGAGCGGTTGGTCGCTGGCTGGGGCGAGACGACGCACTTGGCCGTCCTGGTCGACGGGCAAGTGCTGTACGTCGAGAAGCTGCAGGGTGACCGGGCGTTGGAGATCGTGCTCTCCGGAGTGGGGAAGCGGTTGCCGGCGCACTGCTCGGGTGTCGGCAAGGTGCTGCTGGCGCACCAGCCGTGGGAGGCGGTGCTGGCGATCGTGGAGCGGACCGGTCTGGTGACCTTCACGCCCAACACGATCCGGACGGTCGAGCAGCTGCGCGAGGAGCTCGAGCGGGTCCGCCAGCAGGGCTTCGCCTACGACCAAGAGGAGGTCATGGTCGGGCTGTGTTGTGCAGCAGCCCCGATCTACGACGAAAGCGGCCAGGTGGTGGCGGCGATGAGTCTGTCGGTACCGGCCTACCGCTTCTATCCCAACCGGCAGCGGCTCACGACCGCGATCGTCGATGCCGCGCGGCGCGTCTCGGAAGAACTCGGGTATTACCGGGAGGCATGGTCATGGGAGAACGGCAAGCAGTCAAAGTCGCGATCCTCGGTACTGGCAACATCGGCACCGACCTGATGTACAAGCTCCTGCGCAACCCTGGGCACATGGAGCTGGCGATGTTCGCTGGGATCGACCCGCAGTCGGAGGGGATCGCGCGGGCCAAGAAGCTCGGCGTGCCGACCAGCCACGAGGGGATCAAAGCGATCCTGGACGATCCGGAGATCAAGATCGTCTTCGACGCGACCAGCGCCAAGGCGCACGTGCGGCATGCCAAGCTCCTGCGTGAGGCGGGGAAGATCGCCATCGACCTCACGCCGGCCGCACGCGGGCCGTACGTCGTGCCGCCGGTCAATTTGGGTGCGCACCTGGACAAGGACAACGTGAACCTGATCACCTGTGGGGGGCAGGCGACCATCCCGCTGGTCTACGCGGTGCGTCGCGTCGTGCCGGTGCGCTATGCCGAGATCGTCTCCACTGTGGCCAGCAAGTCGGCTGGCCCGGGGACGCGGCAGAACATCGACGAGTTCACCTTTACGACGGCGCATGGGTTGGAAGCGATCGGCGGGGCGGAGCGCGGGAAGGCGATCATCATCTTGAATCCGGCCGAGCCGCCCATCATCATGCGCAACACGGTCTACGTCATCCCGGCCACCGAAGAGTTCGACCAGGCGGCGGTGGTGGCGTCGGTCGATCAGATGGTGGCGGCAGTGCAGCAGTACGTGCCGGGGTATCGGCTCAAGGACGCGCCGGTGTTCGACCGGCGGCGGACGCCGTGGGGGGAGCGGATGGTGATCGCCATGCTCTTGGAGGTCGAGGGGGCGGGCGACTTCTTGCCGCCCTACTCTGGGAACCTCGACATCATGACGGCGGCGGCCTGGCGGGTGGGTGAGCTGTTCGCGCAGCACCTGCTCGGGATCCGTGAGGAGGTGGCGGCATGACGGCGAAGCGGCTCGTACCCCCGCGGGTCACCGACACGACGCTGCGCGACGGCTCCCATGCCATGCGGCATCAGTTCACGCGCGAGCAGGTGCGTGCCATCGTGGCGGCGCTGGACGAGGCGGGGGTGCCGGTCATCGAGGTGACGCACGGGGATGGGCTGGGTGGGAGTTCCATCCAGTACGGGTTTTCGGGGACGAGCGAGCTCGAGCTCATCGAAGAGGCGGCCAAGACGGCCAAGCGGGCCAAGATCGCGGCGCTGCTGTTGCCGGGGATCGGCACGCGCAAGGAGCTGCAGGCGGCGATCGAGCGCGGGATCAGCGTGGTGCGCATCGCCACGCAGTGCACCGAGGCCGACATCTCCGAGCAGCACTTCGGGATGGCGAAGGAGCTGGGGCTGGAGGCGGTCGGCTTTTTGATGATGGCGCACATGCGCCCGCCGGAGTTCTTGGCCGAACAGGCGGCCCTGATGGAGTCGTACGGTGCCGACTGCGTCTACATCGTTGATTCGGCGGGGGCGATGCTGCCGGACGACGTGCGGCGGCGGGTGGCGGCGCTCAAGGAGCGCTTGTCGATCCAAGTCGGCTTTCACGCTCACAACAACCTGGGGTTGGCGATCGGGAACACCTTGGCCGCGATCGAAGAGGGGGCGGACCAAGTCGACGGGTGCCTGCGTGGGCTCGGTGCCGGGGCCGGGAACGCGGCGACGGAACTGATCGCGGCGGTGTTGGACAAGCTGGGGATCAATCCGGGGCTCGATGTCTTCAAGTTGATGGACGCGGCCGAGTACATCGTGGCTCCCATCATGCCGTACCAGCCGATTCCTGATCGGGACGCGATCACGATCGGGTATGCTGGGGTCTACTCGACCTTCCTCCTGCACGCGCGGCACATCGCAGCGGAGTTCGGGCTGGATCCGCGGGAGATCCTGGTCGAGCTGGGGCGGCGGCAGGCGGTAGCCGGGCAGGAGGACTGGATTTTGGACGTGGCGCTCGACATCGTGCGGGCCAAGCGGAGCGCAGAAGGGAGCGGCGATGCACGAGAAGCGGCAGCAGCCGAGCGGGGTGCCGACTGAGGTCGAGCCAGCCCCGGCGATCGATCCGCGGCAGTTCCGCCGCACGCTCGGCCGCTTCGCGACGGGGGTGACGGTGGTGACCGTGGCGCGACCGGAGGGGCCGCACGGGATGACGGCCAACGCGTTCCTTTCGGTCTCGCTCGACCCGCCCCTGGTCTTGGTCTCGGTGGACCGGCGGGCGCGGATGCACGCCTACCTGGAAGACGCGCGGCGGTACGGGGTGAGCGTGCTGGCGCGCGACCAGGAGGTTGCGGCGCGGCACTTTGCGGGGAAGCCGCAGGCGGACTTCACCCCGCGCTTCGTCTGGGTGGAGGGGGTGCCGCTCTTGGAGGGAGCGGTGGCGCACGTGGTCTGCGACGTCTGGGAGCGGGTACCGGCTGGGGACCACACGCTGGTGCTGGGGCGGGTGCGCTGGCTGGAGTACTGGGAGCGCGAGCCGCTCGTCTTCTTCGGGGGCGACTTCCGCTGCCTGGAGGTGCAACTGCACGACACGAGCATGTGGTGGTGGTGAGCGGGAGGGACGAGGAACGTGTCGGTGACGGTGCGGGAGGAGCTGGTCGAGGCCGGACGCTGGCCGACGCATCTGTACCGTGCTGGGCAGGGGGTACCGGTCATCTTTTTGCACGGGTCGGGGCCCGGGGTGACGGCGTGGGCGAACTGGCGGTTTGCGCTCCCGGCCCTGGCCGATGCGTTCGACTGCCTGGCGCCCGACCTGTGGGGGTTCGCCCGCAGCGGCCACCCCGATCCGCCGCCGGTGGGAGCGCGGGCCTGGATGGACTTGTGGGTGGAGCAGGTGATCGCCCTCATGGACCACCTGGGGATCGAGCGTGCACATCTGGTGGGTAACTCGATGGGGGGCGCGATCGCGCTGCACCTCCTGCACCGGCACGAGGAGCGGTTCGACCGCGTGGTGCTCATGGGGACTGCTGGTGCGCCGCACCGCATCACGCAGGAGCTGGACGTTGCCTGGGGGTTCTACGAGGAGCCGACGGCTGAGCGCCTCGCCCAGATCATCCGCTGGTTCGTCTACGACCCGGCGACGGTCGGCGGGGACCTCGAGGCGATCGCGCGCGACCGGTTGCAGGCGGCGCTCGATCCGGTGGTGCGGCGGAGCTACGAAGCGATGTTTCCGGCGCCCCGGCAACAGCACTTGGACGCGCTCGTCCTGCCCGAAGAGGCGTACCGACAGATGGATCGCCCCATCCTCCTCGTGCACGGCCGGGACGATGTCGTGGTGCCACTGGAGACCAGCCTGTGGCTCTTGCCGCGATTACCGCGCGTGCAGCTGCACGTGTTCGGGCAGTGCAGCCACTGGGTGCAGATCGAGAAGCGGGAGAGCTTCAACGCACTCGTCCGCGCCTTCCTGAGCGGTGCGCTGTGAGCGAGGTGGGGCGATGCTGGTGCTCAAGGTGACCATGGTCGAAGGGCGCACGCCGGAGCAGAAGGCCACACTCATCCGCCGCCTGGCCGAAGCCGCAGCGCGCCACTTCGATGTTCCGATCGACGAGGTGCGCACGATCATCTACGAAGTCAGTCGGAACGAGTGGGGTGTCGGTACGGTCACGCTGGAGGAACGGGATCGCCGGATGTCCTCCTGAACGCGCACGAGGAGGAGCGGGATGACGGTGCTGAGCGAACCGGAGAAAAAACTCTTGGAAGCGATCCGAGCGGCGCGACAGGCGCGCCGGCCACGCACACCGCTGGCGGAGGAGCTGGGTGTGGACTTGGCCGGCGCCTATCGTGTGCAAGCGGCGTCGTTCGCCGGCGAGGACATCGTCGGCTACAAGCTGGGGCTCGTGAGCCCGGCCAAGCAGCAGCAGATGGGCGTCGCGAGCCCGATCTACGGGCGGGTCACCGGGAGCATGCTGCGCGAGGAGCGGGTTCCCTTGAGCGGTTTCGTGCAGCCGCGGGTCGAGCCCGAGCTCGCTGTCGTGTTGCGGGATGCAGTGCCACCAGGAACCTCGCCGGGCGCGGTGGTGCTGGCCATCGGGGCGGTCTTTCTGGGTATCGACCTCCTCGACAGCGTGTGGGAGGGATATCGCTTCAGCGCCGCTGACGTGGTGGCTGACAATGCGTCCGGTGGCGCCTTCCTCCTCGGCGATCGGGCGTTGCCCTGGCCGCTCGACGGGGAACTCGCGCTCTACCTCGACGGTGAACTGGTAGCGAGTGGTCCGGTGCGTGCGCTCGAACCGGTCACTGCGCACCTCGCCTGGCTGGCTGATGCGGTCGGTGGACTTGCTGCTGGTCAGGTCGTCTTTCTCGGTTCGCCAGCACCCGCTGTCCCGGTGCGACCGGGACTCTTGGAGTTGCGTGGTCCGTGTGGGACGCTCCTCCTGGCTCGTTTGGAGGCGTGAGATGGCCGAGCAGACCGTCACGCTCGATACGGCAGCGATCGCCCAGCAACTGGAACAGGCACTGCAGACGAAGCAGCCGATTCCGCCACTGACCGAGACGCTGGGACCGTTGACGCCCGAGCAGGCGTACGCGATCCAGACCGCCTGGACGGCGCTCCGGGTCGCGCACGGTGAGCGTATCGTCGGGCGGAAGATCGGGCTGACCAGCCGCGCGATGCAGGAGCAGTTAGGGGTACGCGAACCGGACTACGGGAGTCTGTGGGCGTCCCGGTTTTTCCCGGCTGTGGGGGGACGTGTCGAGGTGCCGATCGACCTCCTGGTCCAGCCTCGCCTGGAAGGAGAGATCGCCTTCCTGATCGGCCGACGCTTGGCGGGGCCTGGTGTCACCCTGCAGCAGGTTCTGGCGGCGACCGAGGCGGTCGGCCTGGCGGTCGAAATCATCGATAGCCGCATCGAGGCCTGGCGTATCAAGCTAGCCGATACGATCGCCGATGACGCCTCGTTCGGAGCGTTCACCGTCGGGGCGTGGAGTCGTCGGCTCGTGCACGAGGACCTGCGCACGGTCGGGATGCTGATCCGGCGGAACGGTGAGCAGGTGACGGAAGGGATCGGGGCGGCGGCACTCGGCCATCCGGCACGGGCGGTCGCCTGGCTGGCCAACAAGCTGGCGGAGTTCGGCATCGCGCTCGAACCGGGGGATATCGTGCTCTCCGGGTCGCTCGGACGCGCCGTGCCTATCGAACGCGGTGACCATTTCGTCTTGGAGTTACACGGGCAGCCGCCGTTGACGGTTCGTTTCGTCTGAATCGTTCACCACTGTCGCGGCGCGCAACCCGGCTCGTCCGGCAAGAGCGGGCGTACGAGCAGGCTGTAGTACCGCCCATCGCTTTCCCAACGGGTCAACGTGGTCGCTGTCTGCAGTGCCTCGAGGAGCGGCGGCAGTTCCTTGCGGCTCGCCACCACGGCACAGGTCGCTCCTGTGCCGGCCCAAGGAGCCGGCTCGCCGAAGCTGGCGAGCGGCGTCGGTAGCGGCCACTGTCGCACGGGAACGGTGAGGTCGGGCGGCACCGGCTCTGCCTGGTTGGCCGGAAGGACGACGACTTGAAGCCGGGTGATCACATAGGGTACGTCGCGTTCCAGGATCGTCTCCTGGGGCAACCAGGAGAACAGGTCGCGCGCTTTACGCGCGAACTCGGCGAGACGTTGCCGGGCCTCGCGCTGCTCGGCGGTCAGGCGCGGATCGCTCGGATCGTCCAGCCCGAGCGCGTAGACCGAGACGCGTGTCCGGCGACCGCCGGCGTTCACGGTGAAGAAGGTGGTCGGTGCGTCGTAGACACCCTCGAGGGGATAGTCGGCGTCGCCGGCCAGGAGCCCCGCTGCCTCAGCTTCTCGGAGGAGGAGCTGGATCCCTTCTTCCGAAATCCGGCTCTGGAGGACGTTCGGTAGCGCAGGCGGCGGGTAGATCAGGATCTGTGGCCCGAGCGTGATCACCGTCCCGTCACCGTAGAGGGAGAACTCGGGGAGCTCGGTGATGAACCGGAACGGCGCGATCAACCCGCCGCTGGTCTCGATCCGCAGGACGAGTTCGTCCGCTCCGGTCGGATGCGGGATCGGGGTCGGCGTCGGGGAAGGTGTCATGCCGATTCCTTGGCATCCCGACAGCAGAGTCGTGACGAGCAGCCCGACGAGTGCGACCAGAGGACAACGGTGGATAGCTGGAGAACACGTCTTGCGTTGCGACGACATGCCGGAACCTCCTGCTCACTCGAGTATCCCATGGATGGGACGCTCGCGGTCGGCAGGAGGTTCCCAGTTCCCTAGTCATTCGGCGGCGAGCGCGAGGCCGCGTGGTGTCTCGACCGCCGCAACGGTGGTACCCGATCCCGAGAAGGCCCGGGCTGCTCGGCCGAGCGTCGTCGATTGGTCCTGAATGAGATGGGCTAACCGTGCGGTTTCGTGAGCCGCCTCACTCAGGATGTCCGCTTCGCTGGACAGTTGTTCCGTGTGACTCGCGTAGGCGCGGAGATGTGTCTCGAGGTCGCGCCACTGCTCGTGGACGGAGCGCATCGCGGCGTGTAACTCTTCGGCTGCGGCGGCGTGTTCGCGCGTGACGCTCATCACGGACTCCAGGAGGTCACTGACCTGGACGGTCGCCTGACGCACCCGTTGCCCATCCGCATCGATCGCCGCGATCGCCTCGCCGAGCGTCTGGATCCCGGTGACGATGGTGCCGATCGCTCGTTCGGCGTCGACCGCCAAGTGGGACCCCTGCTCGGCACGCTGGGCACTGCGGCGAGCGGCGGTGGCTGCCTCGGTGATCGAGCTACTGATGGTCGCGACCAGCTCCAGGATCTCGGTGGTCGCCTGTTTGGCTCGCTCCGCGAGCTTGCGGACTTCCTCAGCGACCACGGCGAACCCCTTGCCGGCGTCACCGGCCCGGGCGGCCTCGATCGCCGCGTTCAGCGCGAGCAGGTTGGTCTGCTCGGCGATCTCTTCGATCGCATGGCCCATCGTGGCGACGCGTTCTGCCAGCTCCGTGAGGTGCTCGACGCGCCCGGCCAGGTTCCGCATGTCGTCGGCCAGCGAACGCAGTTCGCTCAGCGTTGCGGTCACGACGCGCCCGCCTTCTTCTGCCGTCGCCAGCGTGGCCTTCCCGTCAGCGGCGCCCTGGTGAGCGCTCCGGACGATCGCGTCGATCCGTTCTCCGAGGTCACGGATCGCTTCGTGTAGTGAGCGGACAGCGGCGTCTTGTTGACCGGCGCCGCGCGCGATCGCTTCCCCGGCCTGGTCGATCTGTGCGTGCGCGGCCGCGACGCGGTCGACGAGCTGCTGGTCGTGCCCGACCATCTCGGCGAGCGACCGACTCATCGCGCTCATCCGTTGGGCGATCCGCTCCAGGTCGTCGCTCGTCCGGGTGAGTGCGCTGGCGTGGTCGGCGGCCGTCCGGCAGCTGCCGACGACACTGCGGACCGCTTCGGCGAGGCGGGCCCTCAGTTCCCCGTGCTGGTCCGTGATGTCCTCGCGACGATCGCGCACCGGGACGTCGTCCAGGTCGAGACCGACTGTGCGCAGGTAGTCGAGAAAGAAGGCGTCCGCGACTGCCTGAAGGTCGTAGTTGAAGACTGTGAAGAGCGCCCGCTCGACGCGCGCGCCAGCGCGGCTGGAAGCGAAAGGCGCGGCGCAGCTCGTCGCGGACGAGGTCGTAGTAGAGTGCGTAGCTTCCGAGGTACCACTTGAGCGGAAGCTCGATCCGGTTGTGGACCATGCCGATCTGCAGGCGCATCGCGTAGTAGTCGGCCCCGAAGTCGCCGCCGCGCGCCGCCTCCTCGAAGATCGAGCGGAAGTACGCCGCCTGCGTCTGCTCCAAGCCGCGTCGCAGCTCCTCGAGCGAGATCCCCTTCCGTTGGGCATACCGCTCGAAGAAGCGTCGGGTTTCGGAGAAGCCGAACTGGTGATCGTAGAAGCGCCGGGCGATCCGGTCAGCCACGCGGTCCGCCCAGGGCGCTGCTTTGGCCAGCGCAGCCATATCCGCGGCGGTCAACTGGATGAAGGCCCGCCGCAGCGCCAGATTCTCATCGGAGATCCGCAACAGGCGAACGAGTTCGCGCCCCGATTCTCTCCACCGAGTCGCCACGCGAGAGGTCGTTTCCTTCCGCACGACTTCCGCCTCCTTTTCCCACTTTGGCACGGTCGACAGCGGCTGGGCGTTCCGCGATAGCCAAATTCTCCTACCGAGCGATCGAGGGGCATTCCTCCCCTCGGTAGGACAGACGCAAAATGGTAGACTCAGCGAAAAGTGAGCGAGCCGAGGTCGCCGCTCGGACGGCGAGTTCTTGCGGCACCGCTTTCGATGGGGAGTACACAATGGAAGATTCTCGTTTTCTGCGCGCCTGTCGACGCCTGCCCACTGATACTACCCCGATCTGGCTGATGCGGCAGGCCGGTCGCTACCTCCCCGAGTACCGAGCCGTGCGTGAACGGTACAGCTTGCTCGACCTGTGCCGGTATCCAGAGCTCGCTGCCGAGGTGACCCTGCAGCCGCTGCGGCGCTTTCCCCTCGACGCCGCGATCATCTTCTCCGATATCCTCTGGCCGCTGGCGGCGCTGGGTATCCGCGTCACCTTCGCGGCTGGTGAAGGGCCGGTCGTCGCGGAGCCGGTGCGGAGTGCACGCGACGTCGAGCGGCTCGCAGCGGAGCCTGACGATGCGGTATTGCGGCCCACGAGTGAGGCGATCGCCATGGTACGGCGAGAGCTGCCGCCGGGCGTGGCCTTGATCGGGTTCGCCGGAGCACCCTTCACGCTGGCCAGCTACCTCATCGAAGGGGGGAGCTCGCGGACCTATCTCGCCACGAAGCGGTTCTTGCTCGCCGAACGGGCAGCCTGGCAGGCCTTGCTCGATCGGCTCGTCGATCTCACGCTGCGTTCCTTATCCATGCAGGTCGCGGCTGGTGCCGATGCGGTGCAGCTCTTCGACAGCTGGGCGGGGGCGCTTTCCCCGGATCTCTACCGCGATGCGGTGCTTCCCTGGAATCAGCGGCTCGTCCGCGGCGTGCAGGCGCTCGGGGTGCCCGTCATCGTCTTCAGTACCGGGACAGCCGGATTTCTCGACCTCGTCGCCGAGAGCGGTGCCGACGTCGTGAGCGTCGACTGGCGGATCGACCTCGATCGGGCCTGGCAACGCATCGGCGACCGGGCGATTCAGGGTAACCTCGACCCAGCTTGGCTTTTGGCACCGCGCGAGGCGATGCGCGCGGCAGCGCGGCGCATACTCCAGCAGGCAGGCGGCCGTCCGGGTCACATCTTCAACCTCGGTCACGGAGTGCTGCCGGAGACGGACCCGGACGCGGTGGCTGCCTTGGTCGAGGAGATCCACAGCTGGACAGCAGAGAGGATGGAGGTTTGACGTGACAGAGGTGGGATCCATGCGCGAGCGGGAACGTGTCGCCGTACTCCTGATGGCCTACGGGGGACCGAACAGCCTCGACGATCTCCCAGCCTATCTCGCTGACGTGCGGCACGGTCGCCCCTACACGCCGGAACTCCTCGCCGACTTGACGGAGCGCTATCGGGTGATCGGTGGTCGTTCGCCCATCCTGGAGCACACGCTCGCCGAAGCGAGAGGGGTCCAACGCGTCCTCGAGGACGCAGCGGAGGCGGACGGCGTCGAGTACCGCGTCTATGTCGGTATGCGGCACTGGCACCCGTACATCCGCGAAGTCGTGCCGGATATCCTGCGCGGCGGTGCGGACCGGCTCGTCGCCGTCGTGATGGCACCGCACTATTCGCGGATGAGTGTCGGGGCGTACCTGGCTCGTCTGGACGAGGCCCTGCGCGAGTGCGGGGCAACGCTGCCGGTTCACGCCGTCGAAAGCTGGAAAGACGAGCCCGAGTTCGTCGCCGCCTGGGTGGACCGGATCGAGCAGGCGTTAGCCGCGATGCCCGCGGGCGAGCGCGAGCGGACGGTACTCCTCTTCACGGCTCACAGCTTGCCGACCCGCATCCTGGAATGGGGTGACCCCTACGAGGAGGAGATCCTCACGTCGGTCCGCTTGGTCGCTCAGCATTTCCCAGAGCTACCCTGGCGGTTCGCCTTCCAGAGCCAAGGGGCCAGCGAGGAGCCCTGGCTGGGACCGACGGTAGAGGAGACGCTCGATGCGCTGGCTGCCGAAGGCGTGCGTCGCGTGCTGCTCGTGCCGATCGGGTTCGTCTGTGACCACGTCGAAGTGCTCTACGACGTGGATGTCGCGCACAAGGAGTACGCGGCGTCGCTCGGCATCACGTTGGAGCGGCCCGCGATGCTGAACGACCATCCCCTACTGTGTCGGGCGATCGCCAGCGCCGTGCGACGGACGCTCGAGCGAGCGCGCAGCGTGGTGAGCTGACCGGATGACTGCGCACATCGTGGTGATCGGCGGTGGCATCAGCGGACTCGCTGCGTGCTGGTGGCTCGAGCGGTCGGTGCCGTCCGCCGTCGTCACGCTCGTCGAGGCGAGCAGCCGAGTCGGCGGCTGGATCCGTACCGAACGGTGGGGAGAGGTGCTCATCGAGCACGGCCCCGACTCGTGGGTCGCCAGCAAGCCGGCTGCCACGGTGCTGGCGCGGGCGGTCGGGCTGGAGGGGGAACTCGTCGGGTTACTGCCGGAGAACGCCGGGGCCAGCATCGTGATCGACGGGCGCTCGATCCCCCTTCCGGAGGGGCTCTCGTTCCTCGTCCCCACGCGGCTCTGGGCGGTGCTGACGAGCCCGTTGCTCTCGTTCTCCGGGAAACTGCGTGTGCTGGGCGAACTCCTCGTGCCGCCGCGCACCGACACGGGAGACGAGTCGATCGCCTCCTTCGTGCGCCGTCGCTTCGGACGCGAGTTCCTCGAGCGACTGGCCGAGCCGTTGCTGGCAGGGATCTACGCAGGGGATACCGAACAGCTCAGTATCCTGGCGACCTATCCGCAGTTGCGCGACCTGGAGCGCGAGTATGGGAGTCTCGTGCGCGCAGTTTGGCGTCGCCGGCAGACGGCCGGAGCGGTGACGACTCGGGAGCGTTCACCCTTCCTGACGCTGCGCGGTGGCATGCAGTGCCTGGTCGAGGGTGTGGTCGGTCGTTTGGCGAGGACGAGCCTGCGGCTCGGAAGCCGCGCTGTGGCATTGGAACCGGTCCGTGGCGGCTACCGCCTCGCCTTGAGCGATGGAAGTGTGCTGGAGGTCGACGGAGCAGTGGTCGCTACGCCAGCAGCCAGCACGGCGGTGCTCCTCGAACCGATGCTCGGTGACGAGGTGGACTGGTTGCGGGGGCTGCCCTACGCGTCGAGTGCGGCGGTGACGATGGTGTATCGTCGTCGGGATGTCGAAGCAGTCGCGCGGGGACGAGGGTTCCTGATCCCCGCGCGCGAGCGGCGTCCGGTCTCGGCTGTCACCTGGGTGACCAACAAATTTCCTGGCCGCGCGCCGGCTGACTGCTCGGTCGTGCGCGTCTTCTTCCGCAGTTCCAGTGGTGCCACGAGCGCTGAGAACGGAGAACGGTTGGTCGCACTCGCGCTCCAGGAACTGCGTGCGCTGACCGGACTGCAGGCGACACCGCTCCACGCAGTCGTGTCGCTCCACCACGGGGCGTTGCCGCAGTACCTCGTCGGGCACCGTGACCGCGTCGTCGCCCTACGGGCGACGCTGGCTGGCTGGCGTGGGCTGGCCGTCGCGGGCGCTGCCTTCGACGGTGTCGGGGTGCCCGACTGTACCGCGAGCGGTTGGAACGCGGCCCGCGCCGTGGCCGAAGGACTCGGCCTCGCTCCCAGCATCTCCGGCTGACCTAGACGCCGACCCAGCTGCGTAGGCGCTCCAATACGGTCGGGGCTGCCTGGAGGAGCGTGCTGTCCGGTTCGGGGGGGTCGATAACCTGGCCGCGGACGATCGCCAAGCTGTTCGCTCGCAGTCGATCGGCGAGGTCGGTTCCAGCCAGGTCGCGCACGCGCTCGAACGCAGTGCGGAGACGCGGTGCGCGCCAGTCAGGTTTGTGCGCATCGCTCGCCAGCACGCTCACTGCGCCGGCACGGAGAAGCACTGCGGCCACTCGCTGGGCCGCCGGGCCGTTTTGCCCGAAGAGCGAGTCGGCGTTGACCTGTAGGATGGCGCCGGCCGCGAGGGCCTCGAGGACGCGTTCGGGTCGGTGTTGGATCGGCGTGTACCGCTCGACGTGTGCGAGAACGGGGCGGAAGCCGAGCGACCGGAGAGCGAGGAGTTGCTCGACGAGGTCGTCAGGCCAGAGCGTCCAATCGGGCAGCTCGACGAGGAGCCAGTCGGTGCCACCGATCGGGAGGGCCTCGCCGTTGAGGAGCCGCTCCGGCAGGTCGGGCAAGAGCTGCTCCTCCATACCGAGAAGCAACTCCAGCGGGATGCCTTCGCGCTCCAGTCGGTCGCGCACGAGCTCGTAGACGGTACGGGCGTCGCGTGCGCTGCATCGCCGGGCGTGCGGCGTAGCGACCAGCACGCTCGTGCCGTCCTCGGCGGCGACGCGGAGCATCGCGAGCGTTTCGGCGAGGTCGCGGGCACCGTCGTCCACGCCGGGAAGGACGTGCGTGTGGAGGTCGACTCGCGGAGCGTGTTCGAACTGTTCCACCGTTCCTACCCCTTTCGCTTCGATTCTACTCGGGGGTTCCCGGCGGACTGTGAACGGACGATGTCCGCTGCTCGGCACAGGGCGCGAGCGGTGCGACTACGAGCGGCGGCGTGCTGCGCGTCCTCGCGAGCGCGCTTGTCAGGCGGCGGCGAGGGGTGTTCAATTGGAGGTGTGCGGGCGTACCGACTCGTCGGAGGAGGCGAAGGCGCACCATGCCGACTTTGGGATGGCAAGAACTCCTGATCATCCTCTTCATCGTGATCATCATCTTCGGGGCAAGCAAGCTGCCGGAAATCGGGCGTGGCCTCGGACAGAGCATCCGAGAGTTCCGGCAGGCGACGCGCGAGGCTCAGGAGGCACAACAGGCTGAGCAAGCGCAGAGCAACCTCCCGGACAAGACCGCCTGAGCCGCAGCGTGACGACGATCTGTCTCGCGTGCATGCTCGGCAGGTGATGAGCCACGAGGCTCCTCGCAAGTGGGGAGCCTCTCGCGCGTTCGGTAAGGGAGGGAGCGGTTCGGATCGTCATGCCGGTGCTCCTCGTCGCGCTCGGCGGGTCAGTCGGGGCTGTGCTTCGCTATCTGGTGACGAGCTGGGTACAACAGCGAGTCGACTTTTTCCCGTGGGGTACACTGGTTGTGAATCTCGTGGGAAGTTTCCTCATCGGCATCGTCCTCGAGGCGACACTGCAAGGGTTCTTGTCCGGTGAGGCACGCCTGTTCATCGCCGTCGGACTCCTCGGGGGGTTCACGACGTTTTCATCGTTCGGCTGGGAGACGTTGATGTTGGTTCAGGAGGGTGACTTCCTGCCCGCGCTCCTCTACAGTGGAGGATCGCTGTTGGGTGGTCTCCTTTTGGTCTGGGCAGGAAGCGTGCTCGTGCGCTGGTTGGTGTCGCTATGACTGAGGAAGCAGTACCCGCGCGACTCCACGGACCGGCCAAGTGGCTGCGCGTCTACCTCGGCGAACGCGATCGTTGGCAGGGGAAGCCGCTCTATGCGGCGATCCTCGATCTCCTGCGTCAGGAAGGGATCGCTGGTGCGACGGTTGTGCGCGGCATTGCCGGGTACGGTGCGAGCGGTTTCCTGCACACGGCCCGGATCGTGCAGCTGTCGGTCGACCTTCCAGTCGTGATCGACGTCATCGACACCGCCGAGCGTATTGAGGCCGTCTTGCCGAAGATCGATGCCATGGTCAGCGAAGGGCTGATCATCGTCACCGACTGCGAGGTCATCGCCTATCGAACACGACACAAGAGCAGCCAGGGTGGCGGTAGCACGGACTGACGCCGGTGCCGCTCCGCTCATCCATGTGCGACAATGGGAATGCGTCGGACCTCCGTACGAGGTACGGTGGACGACGGGGGGCGGAAGCACGTGGCGGATGAGGCCCGGCGGCTGTTGCACTACCTGGCTGAGCACTACATCGGCCGCGAAGAAGCGAAAGATCTCGAGCGGAGCTCGGCCGGCTTGGAGGAACACGAGATCGCGGTCGAGCAACGGCGCGTGCTGCAGCGCGAACACCGCCTGGCCGACAAGCTCGCGCGCCCCTTCCAGCGCGGGCTGCGTCGAGCCTACGAAGCGTCCCGGGCCGGCGGCAACGCGATCACGTTGGACGACCGCAAGCGAGACGAGAACGAGATGGCCGAAGCCCTGATCCATTTCCTCGTGGGGCTCGGGTTAGCGAAGTCGACGACGCGCGAAACCGAACCCATGCACTACCAGTACATCATCACGATCGATTGGGAAGCCTTGGCACGGGTCGCAGCCGAGGCGCAGGTCGATCTCGCGACGCTGCTCGAAGGCCAGTGAGCGATGGTGGTCCAGGAGCAGAAGCAGCGGTCACAGGCGCAGGCGGCCCGCGAGCATCTCGAGCGGGCGATGGATCGGTTGGGGGTGCAGTTCCGCCGCCCGCGACTCCTGCAGCAGGCGCTCACCCACCTTTCGTTCGTCTACGAGCGCAGTCGCAGCGTACAAGTTGCCGTGGAGGAATCGAACGAGCGCTTGGAGTTCCTGGGTGACGCCGTCCTCGAGCTGCTCGTCAGCGAGTTCCTCTATCGCCGTTTCCCCCATGCCAGCGAAGGTGAACTCACGGCGTATCGCGCTGCACTGGTCCGTACCCCGACGCTCGCGCGCTGGGCGCAGCGGCTCGGGCTGGCTGAGCTCCTCTTCCTGGGGCGCGGCGAGCGGCCACGGCCGGACCGACCGGTGCGCGACCGCATCTTGGCTGGAGCCTTCGAGGCCGTCCTGGCGGCGATCTACCTGGATCGCGGGCTGCGGGCTGCCCGTACGTTCCTGCAGCGCTTCCTGGAGGAGGAGGCGGAGGGGCTGATCGCGCTCGGCCAGGACGAGAACTACAAAGGGCGACTCCAAGAGCTTACTCAGGAACGGTTGCATATCACGCCGGTGTACCGCACCATTGCAGTGACAGGGCCGGCGCACCAGCGTACGTTCACCGCCGAGGTGCTCGTCGGCGAACGGGCGCTCGGGGTGGGGCACGGGCCGAGCAAGCGTGCTGCCGAGCAAGAGGCGGCGCGTCGGGCGCTGGAAAAACTGCGGGCGGAGGGAATCGGCTGAGCGTATGGGTGGGCTGTACGACCAGTTGACGATCTTCGGAGGGAACTCGAATCCCGAGTTGACCCGGGCGATCTGCGCCTATATCGATATCCCGCCAGGCCGCATCGAAGTGTTCAAGTTCTCCAACGAGAACATCTTCGTGCGGATCGGCGAAAGCGTCCGCGAGAACGATGTCTTCGTCATCCAGTCGTTCTCGAGTCCAGTCAACGAGAGCATCATGGAGCTCTTGATCATCATCGATGCGCTCAAGCGCGCGTCGGCTGGTCGCATCACCGCTGTCATCCCCTACTACGCCTACGGTCGCACGGACAAGAAAGACCAGCCGCGCGTGCCGATCACCGCGCGGCTGATCGCCGACATGATCACAGTCGCCGGTGCCGACCGCATCCTGACCGTCGACCTGCATGCCGGGCAGATCCAGGGGTTCTTCAACATCCCGGTCGACGAGATGACGGCCCTGCCGATCCTCGCACGCTACTTCCAGGAAAAGCGACTGGAGAACCCGGTCGTCGTCTCGCCGGACTTGGGGAGCACCAAGCGGGCACGCAACTTCGCCGAGGAGTTGAACGCGCCGCTCGCCATCATCGAGAAGCGCCGGCTCGGGAACGACGACCGCACCGAAGTGCTCAACCTGATCGGTTCGGTCGACGACGCGCAAGTCATCCTGATCGACGACGAGATCGACACCGCCGGGTCGATCACCCAGGCCGCCGAGCTCTGCATCGCTCGCGGTGCCCGCGAGGTCTATGCCGCCTGCACGCATCCGGTGCTGAGTGGCCCGGCGATCGAGCGCCTGGCACTCAGCCCGATCAAAGAAGTCGTCGTGACCGATACCATTCCGCTCCCGCCGCACAAGCGGCTCGACAAGATCACCGTGCTCTCGGTCGCTCCCCTGCTCGGCGAGTCGATCCAACGCATCCACACCGGAGCCAGCGTCAGTCTCGCCTATCGCAGCGCCGGGCGCCTGCCGCTCCGTTGAGTCGCGGTGGCGCGGTGGACAGCATGGTCTGGGTCTCCCGGCATGGGTGGGTGGTGCCTGGTGCCAGCGCGTTGGTGGACGCTCGAGGTGCTGCCGCTTGACGGCTCCGGCTCGACGGTGGAACGCTTCCTCTCGCACGGTGCGGTCTCGCTGGGTCGAGGTCTGGAGCGATGTCCGGTCCGTCATTCCGCTCCCGGCGCAAGCGCAATTCGCTCGGCCCGCTCGTTGCGACCTTCCTCGTCTTTCTCGTGGTCACGGGAGGGGTGGTCGCGGTCGCCTTTCGGTTCGGGCTGGGTGCGACGGGATCGGGCGACGTCGCTACCGCAGGGACGCCGACGCCGCTGGGGGACGGAACGCGCCGGGCGCCAGAGACGGCCCGCGAAGCCGCGGAACTGTTCGTCCGCGCGTGGGAGAACGGTGAGTACCGGACGATGTACAGCCTGCTGTCCAGTACGGCGCGCCAGCAGATCGACGAGGCGGCGTTCGTCGCGCGCTACGAGGGGATCGCTGCGGAGATGGGGCAACTGTCGATCCGCGTCACCCTCGGTGAGCCATTGCCTGGTACGCTGCGTTTCCCGATCCACGTCGTCCGGGAAACCACGCGCGTCGGCCAGCTCGAGGAAGACAATGCGGTTCCGGTCGTCCGCGAGGGTGACGGCTACTGGATCGACTGGACGCCGTCGCTCATCGTGGCCGATTTGGGCGACGGCCGCGTGCGTTGGATCCCGACCGTTCCGCAGCGCGGTCGCATCCTCGACCACAAGGGGCGCCCGCTCGCCGAATTAGGCTTCGTCAACAAAATCGGTATCGTCCCAGGGCAGATCCAGGACGAACGATCGTTGCTCGATCGGCTGAGCCAGCTGCTCGGTATTCCAGCAGAGACGATTCGGCAGCGCTACGCGAATGGGCAGCCGGACTGGTTCATGCCCGTCGCGACTCTCCCTGATCCGCTCGATCCGACGCTCCTCGAGCAGTTGGCAGGGATTCCCGGCGTCGTTGTCCGCCAGTGGCCGGAGCGCGTCTATCCGCTCGGCCCGGCAGCTGGCCACGTCGTCGGCTATCTCTCGGAAGTGACAGCGGACGAGTTGCAGACGTTGGCTCGTGAAGGCTACGAGCCCGGCGACCGTATCGGCCGGACCGGCATCGAAGCGTGGGCCGAAGAGTACCTGCGCGGCCGTCGCGGCGGGCGGCTCGTCATCGTCGGCCCGGACGGGCGGGAGCGCCGGATCCTGGCCGAGGTGCCAGCTCAGCCCGCAGCGGATGTGGTGACCACGATCGACGCCGATCTCCAGCGCGCCGCCTACGAAGCGCTCGGCGACCGGGTAGGGAGCGTCGTCGCGCTCGATCCGCGGTCAGGTGCGATTCGGGCGCTGGTGAGTAACCCGAGTTTCGATCCCAATCGCTTCATCCTCGGCCTGCGACCGGAGGAGTGGCAGGCATTGAACGACGCCGAGCGGCGACCGCTGATCGATCGTGCTACGCAGGTGGGGTATCCGACCGGGTCGACCTTCAAGGTGGTCACGATGGCGGCCGGCCTGGAGTACCTCGGGTTGGACGCGCGTAGCGTCATCGACTGCCCGCCGACCTTCACGCTGCCCGGCGGTTCCGTGGTGTGGCGCGACTGGAATCCGCAGGGGCAGGGCCGCCTAACGCTCCATGACGCGCTGGTGCAGTCCTGCAATACGGTCTTCTTTCAGATCGGGGCGCAACTGGACGAGCGCGATCCGAACCTGCTGCCTCAGATGGCCCGCGGGTTCGGCTTCGGTTCGCAAACTGGGCTGGCCGAACTACCGGAGGCGGCCGGGCTGGTCCCGGACCCAGCCTGGAAACTCCGCGAGCGCGGCGACTACTGGGCGCGGGGCGATGCCGTGAACCTTTCGATCGGGCAGGGCTTTTTCCTGGCGACGCCCTTGCAGGTCGCTGATGCCTACGCCGCCGTGGCGAACGGCGGTACCCTGTGGCGTCCTTACCTGGTAGAGCGCGTCGTCGCGATCGATGGCAGCGACCGTCTCTCTGCCACACCTGTCCAACGCGGCACACTCCCGGTTTCACCCGACCATATCGCTGCCATTCGCTCGGCCTTGCGCGATGTCGTCGCTCGGCCGAACGGGACAGCGTACAGTGCCTTCCAGGGTTTCGCGCTACCCGTGGCGGGCAAGACTGGCACCGCCGAGTCTGGGCGCGAGACGCCCCATGCCTGGTTCGTCGCCGTGGCGCCGGCCGACGACCCGCAGCTCGTCCTCGTCGTCATGGTCGAGCACGGCGGGGAAGGTTCGCGCGTCGCGGCACCGATCGCCCGGCAGATCCTCGAGGCAGCGGTGCGGGCAGGCGTGTTCGGGGGCGTGCAGGCTACCCGGTAACGCGCTGTCGTTGTTACACACTGACCTCGCGTTTCCCGAGCCGGAGCCGCGGCGGGACCGCCTCGGGAGCGAGCGTGGGACTGGTGGCTGCGACGTGGAGGTCGGTTCCCAGCATGCGCAAGACCCGGCGCGCGACCCGTAGACCGCTCAAGGCCGTGGCCGGTATCGACTGGCCAGGGAAGACGCTGTCGCCCACGAGCCACAGCTCCGGCGCGATCGTCGTCGGCCACCCGGTGAAGGGGTGCCGCTGCGGGAACCCACCGACCCACCCCCACGAGCGACGCGTGTAGCGTGCGAAGGACAACGGCGTACCGGGGAGCACGAACCGGAGGGCACCGGGGAGCCAGGGGAGCCCACGCCGCGCAGTTTCGAGGGCCCGATCGGTGTACTCGCTGACGAGCGCTCGGTATTCCTCGGGCCCCCGACGGAACGCGTCCCACCACAGGTGCCAGCGGGTGTGGGTGCTCAAGGTCGCTGCTCGTAAACCAGTCGGGGCGCGGCTCTGGTCCCACTCAGGACTCAGCGAGACGAAGACCGAGAAGCCCTCGGCCAGTCGACCGTCGCGCAGGACCTGGTGGTGCAGTGGGATACCGGGCGGTACCGCAGCAGCGTCGACGCTGAGGTAGAGCACGAACGCACCCCATCCGTCGGGTGGCCGGCTAGTCTTGCGTCGTAGCCAGCTGGGGGGCGTGTCGAGCAGCCCGGCGAGCGTCCACGGGGTGACGGCGGCGACCACGATGTCAGCCTCGCACTCGAGTCCCTGGCGGGTAGAGAGCCGCCACCGGCGGCCGACACTCCGGAGCTGTGTGACCTCCTGTCGGAAGAGGACACGGCCACCGTGCCGCTCGACGGCGTTCACCAGCGCCCAGCTCAGGCTGCCGATACCGCCCGCCACTTCGACGACGCCGCGGTTCGGGAGATCGAGTGCCGCCGCAGCATACGCGCTGTACACCTCGCGGGAGGTCGCTTGGGCGGCGATGAGGAGCTGCCCGTCGACGAAACGCCGGAGCCGGGCATCCGGCGGTAGCCGGTGTTCGATCGGACGCCAGAGGTCGAGGAGCAGGCTCGGTGCCGTGTGCATGCGGCCGAGCCACTTCACGCCCGCGGAAGTAAGCTCTACCACTTCGCGCAGTGTGCGCGGGTGCGGCTCGGGCAGCTCGAGCGCGAACGCCCAGAGGTGGCGGGCTGCCTCTTCTTGCCAGCGCCAAAAAGGGACACTCGTCGGAAACGCGCGCGCGAGGACCTCCCAGCGGTGGTGATCGCCATGTCGTTCGACCACGGTCCCGTCGTCGAGGTGCACGACCATGGCTGGCTCGCAGCGGCGCACCGGCCAGGCGGTGACGCCGGTCGCGCGGCCGACCAGATCCATCACGCCGCCCTCGTCGAAGCCGGCAGCCAGCGTCGCTCCGGCATCGAACCAATGACCACGGTGGCGGAAGGTCGCTGCGCAGCCGCCTGGATAGATGTGGGCTTCGAGGACCGTCACGGGAAGGCCGGCATGCGCCAGCGCAGCGGCGGTGACCAGGCCGCTCACTCCTGCACCGATAACGACCACTTCTGGCATGCGAGTCATCGATCGGTCCTTTGCTTGCCCTCGATGTCTTGAGGGCCGAGCACCGCGCGGTACCAGGCCAACGCCGCCTGGCGGGCCGGTTCGTACTCGACGATCGGCGCCGGATACGTGACGCCGATGCGACAACCGGTGACCCGCTGCAGATCCGAAGGCATCGTCCACGGCTGGAAGAGGTACGGGGCTGGCACTGCAGCGAGTTCCGGAACCCACTGCCGGATCCAGGCCCCGGTCGGATCGAACTGCGCTGCTTGCAGCGTGGGGTTGAAGATGCGGAAATAGGGTGCTGCATCGGTCCCCGTGCCAGCCGACCACTGCCAGCCACCGACGTTCGCCGCGAGGTCACCGTCGACGAGGTGCTGGCGGAACCAGCGCTCGCCGCGCCGCCAGTCGACGAGGAGGATGCGCGTCAGGAAGTTGGCCGCCACCATCCGCGCGCGGTTGCTCATCCACCCTTCCTGGAGGAGTTGGCGCATCGCGGCATCGACGACCGGATAGCCGGTCCGTCCTTCCCGCCAAGCGGTGACGACCTCCTCCGAACCCGGCCAGACGACGGCGCGGAAGGCTGGTCGCAGGCTGCTCTGCACGCTTTCCGGATACGCAGCGATGAGGTGCTGGTAGAACTCGCGCCAGAGGAGCTCGTTCAACCAGGCGCGGGTCCCGTCCGCGGCTTCCGGCTCGCCGAGCAGCGCAGCTGCGCGGTTCCAGGCGTCGCGGATGCTCAGGAGCCCGAAGCGGAAGTACGGCGAGAGTTGAGAGCTTCCGCTGCCGTCGAGGAGATTCCGCTGGTCGGCGTAGGCCGCGATGGGACCATCGAGAAAGCGGTCGAGCGCCGCTCGTGCCGCTCGCTCGGTGGGTTCCCAGCGCGCCGGGAGCGACGCCAAGGCATCCGGGACCGGGTCGCTCGGGAGTTCCGGCACCGGGGGCAGGCGCTCCGGGGGTACCCAGACGTCCCCGATGTGCTGGGCTGCCGTGTTCCAAAACGCGCGAGCGAACTGGCTAAAGACCGTGAAGGGTCGCCCGCCCTGCGTGCGGAGACTTCCGGGGGCAGTCAGGGTGAGCCCATGCACCAGCTGGAGAGGGACGCGCTCAGCGAGCGCGGCGTCGCGACGCTGCGCGTACGGGGTATAGTCCGCCTCGGCTACGACGAGGCTCGCCTGGCACTCAGCGACGACGCGGGGTAGCACCTCGCGGGGATCGCCCGAGCGGACGACGAGGCGACTGCCTCGCCGGCGCAGTTCTCGGTCGAGCGAGCGAAGCGCGGCGAAGAGAAAGGCGTTCCGGCGTGGGCTCGCCGTGCTCCCGCGCGTCAAGCGGGGATCGACGATAAAGAGTGGCAACACCGCGTTGGCCGCACGCAGGGCCGTCGCGAGCGCTTGGTTGTCGAAGAGGCGCAGATCGCGGCGGATCCACCAGATCGCTGTCGCCATGGTTCGTCCTCACTGCCGAGCGGCATCAGCCCGCGCGCGTGGACCGCGGCGGGCAGCAGTGCGGGCGCAGTGCGCGTCCGTCGTCTGGGGCGGTGTGACTCGTCCGGCTCAGTAGTGGATGCTCACCACCGATCCAATGTTCAAAAAGTTCCAGAACCACTCGGCATCGCGGTTGAGGAGGCCGACACAGCCGTTGGAGGTGAAACCGCCGAATTGTGACGGTGGCGTCCAGTAGTTGCCATGGATGGCGTAGCCACCCGCCTTGAAGTATTGCGTGAACTCGACATTCGTCAGGTAGTAGTAGCCGGGCGAGCCTGGCGGGATGCCGACCGTAGCCGCATCCATCGTTTCACTGCGCACCCGGTAGAAGATCTGGTAGACACCGGTCGGTGTCTTGCCGTCGCGCCCGGCGGTGATGATCGCGACGTAGACAGGGCGGTCACCGTCGTAGGCGACCGCGTAGAAGGAGCGGAGACTGACGTCGACCCAGCGACCGCCGAACCGCTGGGGTGGGATGTCCGGGACGAGCGGTTCGACCCTGGCGGCTGGGACGTACCGTCCGTCGCCCAGTTCGTACCAGACTGGATTGCCCTCGACTGGTTCCCCGAGGGTCAGGCCGCGGATCGCCACCGGGTGGCGCTGGTAGGTCCACGCGACGACTGCGGCGCTGTTGCTCGGGGCGCTCCGGATCGCGAGCGTCGAGGCGGTCACCTTGCCGAAGACCGCGCCGTCGTCGGTCGCGACCGCGCGCGACCAGCGGTAATCGAGGAGCTGAGGCGGTACCTCGACCGCCTCGGGACGCTTGGGGACCGGGCTGGTGTCGATACCGCGCGCGTGCGCGTACTGGGCTCCCAGTCGGCCGAGGAGTACCTCGAACGGTGTGCCCTTGTTCTCCGGGTGATATTCGAACCGCGCTCGTTCGAAGTACTGCACGGTGTAGTACTCGCCCGTGTCAGGGTTGCGCTCCGTGAACTCCTCCGAAATCGGATACCCGAACGTGTAGAGCCCACCGTGTGCTTCCCAGTAGGCCTTGAACCCGTAGGCGAGGGTGTGACCCGTCTCGGGGAAGTACCGGCGCTGCGAATCGTTCGTCACAGCTTGCGGATCGAGGTTTAGCGGACGGAACGGTGGCTCGTAACGGCGTCCCTCGGTGATCCAGTTGCCGAGGAGAGTAGCCAAGACGACGAAGCGGGTGCCACGATGCTGTGGGTGGTGCTCGAACCGTGCCCGCTCGAAATACTGGACGACGAGGCCGTTTTCGGTAAACGGCTCGGTGATCGGGTACCCGAAAACCATCAAGCCACCATTACTGATCCATGCCCACAGGAAGTCTCCGCTCAGGTGATGCCCCGTCTGCGGAAAGTACAAGACGAGACCATGCCAGTTCGCCGCGTGCGCGTTCCTGGTCGCGGGCGCGAGCGATACCGAGAACAGTGCCAGAGCGACGACCGTGGTGAAGACGAGTTGCACCGAGCGAGGCATCCGCGACCCCTTCCCTACCCTGTCGTCTGTCGCCCTGCAGGGCGGCACCCTCTTCCTAACAGTCTAACGCAGGATCGTGTCGAACGGTTCCATTTCGATCAGGGCGAGGTTGCGAATTCCCGCAGTTGTGCAGCGTAGCGATCGGACGTCCACTGGACGATCCCGAGACCCGGGCTGAACCAGAGCGTGCTCTCCAGGTACGAGAGGACGAGAGTCGGGGGATCGCTCGAGTCGATCGTCAGGCGCCACGCCGGGACGACTCCGTACGGTGTCCCGACGAGCGTCTGTTCGTCGACCGTGATCCGGAGCGTGATGGGATGCGCGCTGACGCGCGTGGAAAGGTACGTCGCGGTCGCTTCCCACTGCGCGCCCTCGACGAGTTGGTCCGGCCCGACCAAATGCAGCGCCGGCCAGAAGACGACGGTCTCGATGAAGGTGCCGGCACGGGTGAAACGCTCCCAGCCGCAGAGGGCCAGACCGCGCTCCGTTATCGTCCAGTAGGTGTACCAGCGACTCGAACCCCGCTGTTCTTCGCGGACGAGGAGCGTCGATCCGGCGAGGAACGTCGTATGCGGCTCCAGAACGGTCCAGGTCTCGTCCTGCCGGCTCGTCGTGGCGTAGACTGCACGCGAACCAGTGCGCAGACCGTACAGGCTCGGGTCACCGAGCGGCTGGGACGGCGCTGCGTGGTTGTAGCGCCAGCGAAGGTAGTGTTGTCCGATGTTCCCCATTTCGACGCGCCAGCCGGGAGGGTTGCTCGGGGTGTAGGTCAGGATCCGCCGTTCGAACGGCTGGACCAGTACCCACGTCGGCTGGCCACCCACCCGCACGTGCACCCAAAACGGGTCAGCGATCGGGTAGCCGAGCACGAAGAGCCAGTCGAAGAGCGGGGTCGCCTCACGCAGTTCACCCTCGTGCCAGATCAGCCCGCGCTGGTTCATGAACGACCAGAAGGCTTCGGGGACGTTGTAGCCGACCGGCTCACCGAAGGGCCCCGGGTAGGAGATGTAGCGGACGAACTGTGCGCCGGGGTCCTGGGCAGCTTCGGGTCGCTCGCGCCACCCCTCTGGTGTCAGGACAGCCGTCGCGGCTTGCCCTGTTCGGTCGGGCTGTGCGCGATCGACGACAGCGGCCAAGTCGACATACGTCGGGAAGGGATTGTCCGGGTCGCCTGCCACCGGAATCCGGGCACCTTCGCCGGCATCGAGAAAGAGCTGATCACCGAGCTGGATCCGGCCGCTCACGAGCTCGCGGGTCAGAAGACCACCGGTCACGAACCAGAGCGCGTTCCGGTCACCCTCCGGGTGCGTGCGCTCCATGCGCCCCTTGTCGAAGTACTGCACCAGGCGCACGCGATCCGGTGACTCCTGGTAGCGCTCGCCGAGTCCACCGGTGAGGGGCGCTGGACCCCAGATCCACGACCGGTGCAGGAGCCCGGCGGCTACCGGGCGATCGACGGTTTCCCAGCGTGCAGCGAAGGCTGCGTCGGCGAAGGGGGACGACTCGGCGTGGGCCGACGGCAGGAGAGCGAGTGGAACGGTGAGGCACGCGAGGATCGCCACGAGCGCGACAGCACCGAGTCTCGGCATCGTTCGCTTCTCCCGGTTCAGACCCATATGCGCAGTCCATCGTACGCGAGGGCGACATGGTTCGGCAGTCGCGAAGTCCAGTCGACGTGGAACACTTCATGGCTGACGTGGGTCAGATAGGTGCGACGCGGCCGAAGTTCCTCGACAATCGCGAGCGCTTCGGCCAGACTCAGGTGTGTCGGATGGGGACGGTCGCGCAGCGCGTTCAGGACCAGCACCTCGACGCCGCGGAGGAGCTCCAGGGAGGACGAGGGAATCGTTTTCGCGTCGGTCACGTAGGCCAGCGGTCCGATGCGGAAGCCGTAGACCGTCCACCCGCCGTGACGCACCGGAACCGGGACGACGCAGTGGCCGAACAAGTCGAAAGGCCCGGCGAACACGTGCAGCTCGACATCCGGTTTGCCGCCGTAGAAGGGGAGCGGATGACTGAAGGCATAGCCGAACCGCGTTTGCAACTCGCGCGCCGTCTCCGCGTCGGCGTACACCGGTATCGGCGCCTGGCGGAGGTAGTTGAATTGGCGAAGGTCGTCGAAGCCTCCGACGTGGTCAGCGTGCGCGTGAGTGAACAGCACCGCGTCGACACGCGTCAAGCCTGTCTCCACCGCCTGCAGACGCAGCTCCGGCGCGGTGTCGATCAGGACGTTGTGCTCGTCGAGATGCACGACCACCGAGCAGCGCGTCCGGCGGTCGCGCGGATCGACCGAGGTGCAGGTGCGGCAACGGCAGCCGATCACCGGTATGCCGTTCGATGTTCCCGTTCCCAAGAAGGTCAAGCCCAACACGGTCGTGCTTCGTCTCGCTTGCGAGCGTTTTACCGTTCCGGCGACCGATCGGGGACGACTCTCCCTCACGGATCGGTACCGATGATACTCGTCCAGCCGGCCCGCACTGTCGAAGGTTTCGACGAGTGCGGCGTGGCGTGCTCGAGGGTCGGCGCATGGGGAACAGCCGTTTGCGCTGGTTGACGAGGCAAAAGGCTGAGACGGTACCGTCGCACGCAGCCAGCGAGCGGCTCGTACCCTCTTGGCTCGAGGTGGTGCTGGCCACGATCGCACGCACCCCGCCCGATGCGGTGGACTGGACGCAGTTGGCGCGACTCGTCCGGGACGCGACGGGGGCTCAGTGGGTGCGTCTCTGGAGCGTTGGTGCGCCAGGACAGCTGCGCCTGGTCGCCGCTGAGGGGCAGTCGGTCGCCGTCTCTCCGTTCCGATCGGCGCCAGTCGGTTTCGATCAGCTCACCCCCGAGGAGCAGGTGGGTGGTGACCCGGCGCAGCTGCGTCCGAGCGCGCTCCTCTCGGAGGAGGATCTCGCCGATCTCCGCCGCGAGGGAATCGTGCAGTGCCTGGCCCTCCCGATGCTGGCAGCTGGCCGCATCGTGGGACGACTGGAGCTCGGACGACGACGGGCGGAGCCGTTCCGCCGCGAGGACAGGGTTGCTGCCGCGTTGTTGGCCTTCCTCCTCGCCGTGGGTCTCGCGGGTGCCGCGACCGCTGCGGTCGAGCCGCAGAAGGTTCGGGCTGAGCCGCTCCTCGAGCAGGCTCTCGCCAATGTGTTCTCGGTGCGGGAGGCGCTCGCACGGCTCTGCGAAGCGCTGCGCTGGCAGGCTCGGGCCGATGTGGTGCTGCTCGTCCGCTGGCAGCCGGAAGAACGACCGGAACTGATCGTTGCGACGGGAGAGACAACCATTCTGCCGGATCCGGCGGCACTCGGCACGCCCCAGGTGATTGCCACCCTCCGCGACGTCCTCGCTGCCGGAAGGAGTGTTCGACGGGACGGCGCAGCGGAGCTCGCACTCCTCTTTCCCCGCGAGGTAGCGGGACTCCTGGTCGTGCCCTTCCCGGTCAGCGTCGCGCAGGCACGTGGGCTGCTGATCGCCGCGTGGCAGCGGAAGCTGGTCGACGAAGTGGCGCAAGCGCACGCGCTCGTCGAGAAACTCGTGCCCGCCCTCGTGAGTCTCCTCGCCTGGTCCGCGAACGAGGAACGAGCGCTCGCGATCGCGCAGCAAGCGCGGTGGTTGGAGGACGTGCTCGGTACCCTCCTCGTTCTGAGCGATCCGGTGAGTCTGAGCCGCCTCGTCTGGCATCTCGTCAGCCGTGCGTATCGGGTCCAGGCGACGGCACTGGTCGTCGTCGATGGAGACGACCAGTACTGGTTCTGGATCGCTGACGGGGTGCCACAGCCTGGTCGACGTCTCTCCCGCGTCCGCGTCCCGGCCGTCGAGCAGGCGCTGGAGGGGCGCAGTCGCGTGCTCGGCCCGGAGGAGCGCGAGCAGTGGCAGGTGGTGCTGCCGCACGGGCTGCGGGCCGACGCGCTGCTCGTCGTGCCGTTCCCCAGTGGGGTAGGAGCGCTCGTCGTCGCAGCCGAGCCTGCGGAGACGCTCAGTCTCCTGGAAGCGGTGGTGCACCGGCTCGCCCCCGTACTGGCGCACGCCGGCGCCGATCTCCGCGAGCGAGCACGTCGCGCGCTGGTGCCGGATCAGCGCGGGCGGGCCCTGCTGGAGGTGCTGACAGCGGGGGAGAGCGAGCGGCGGGAGCTCGTGGAGACGATCCACACCGCGGTGCTCCAGGGACTCGCCTCGACGCTTTACCGCATCGAGTTGACCCTGCGGCGGGCGGATCAGCAGGCGCTCGAACAGACGGTGCTCGAACTCGAGCAGGTGCGCGACCAGCTGGCCGAGCAGATCGCGACGCTCCGGGATGCCGTCTTCCGGCTGCGACCGGCGTCGCTGGAGCACTTGGGGGTGGTCGCTGCGCTGCGCGAGTACTTGGCGCAACTCGAGCGTGCCCGCGGCATCATGGTCGAGTTTTTGGGCGAGTTACCGGCCCGCCTGCGTCCGGACCTCGAGGAAGTGCTCTATCGCGTCGTCCAAACGCTCATCGAGCGAGCCCGCTTGCCGGCAGGCATCCAGCGCCTCGTCGTGCGTCTCCGGCAGCAACGCGACGGTTCCGTCCTGCTCGTCGTCGCCGATGACGGGCCGTGGCCCGGGGACGAGGCATGGTCCGAACAGCCGGGTGTCGCCTTGGTCGGGGAATGGGTACAGCTGCTCGGCGGGACGATACGTGCCACCGGTCTACCCGGCCAGGGGACGACGGTCGCCATCACGCTGCGACCGGAAGCCGTTCCACCCCTGACTCGAGTCCCGATTGGTACGATCCGGTGATGACGAATCGGCGGGTGTTGGGGTTGAATGGAGCAGGGAACGAGCAGTCGCTGGCCGGTTCCAGGTAGGGCAGTAGGAGTGAGAGATGGCAGGCGAGCGCCGGATTCGGGTACTGATCGTGGACGACCACGATCTGTTTCGCGAAGGGTTGCGCCAGCTCATCGAGACGGACGAGGCGATCGAAGTCATCGGCGAGGCGGCGACCGGCCAGGAAGCGGTAGAGCTCGTCGAAGCGCTGCGTCCGGACGTCGTCCTGATGGACATCAACATGCCGGGTATGGACGGGATCCGCGCGACGGAAACGATCACGCAACGCTTCCGGGACGTCCACGTCATCATGTTGACGATGTACGACGACGAGGAGTATGTCCTCCACGCCATCCGTGCCGGGGCGCGGAGCTACCTCGTCAAGAACAGCAAGCCTGACGAACTGTTGCGTGCGATCCACGTGGCGGCGGAGGGAGGAGCGACGATCGATCCCGACCTCGCGCCGATCCTGATGCGCGAATATCAGCGTCTCCTGGCCAAGACGCCGACGCGCGGGCAGGAGCTCTCCGACCGCGAGCTGGCGATGCTCCGCTTGCTCGCCCAAGGCTATAGCAACAAGCAGATCGCCGACGCGCTGCATCTGGCGGAGAGCACCGTCAAGAACAACTTGTCGGCGTTGTTCCAGAAGCTCGGTGTACGCGACCGCACGCAAGCGGTGATCTACGCGATCTCGCACGGCCTGGTCCCGCGGCCGTCCGACATGCCGCGACGGTAGCGGGCTCGCGTTCCGCACCGGCTTGTGCGAGGATGATAGCGCCACCGATCGCGGTGGCGTTCGTCGTTGTTGTCGGTTGGGTGGGAGGCGAATCGGTATGACGCAGCTTCCTCTGAGCGGTGTACGGGTGGTCGACCTCACGCGGGTCATGGCTGGACCGTACTGCACCATGCTGCTCGGCGACCTGGGCGCCGATGTGGTCAAGATCGAACGCCCGGGGACGGGGGACGACACGCGCTCGTGGGGGCCGCCCTTCATCGACGGGATCAGCGCCTATTATCTCTCCGTCAATCGCAACAAGCGCAGCATTACGCTCGATCTCAAGCACCCGGCCGGACAGGAAGTGTTCTGGCGCCTCGTCGACCGCGCAGACGTGGTGGTCGAGAACTTCAGCCCCGGTACCGTCGACCGCCTCGGCATCGGGTACGAAGCGGTGCGCGGCCGGCGACCGCAGATCATCTACTGCTCGATCTCTGGCTTCGGCCAGACCGGTCCGGGGAAAGACCGGACGGCCTACGACCTCATCGTGCAGGGGATGTCAGGGTTGATGAGCGTCACCGGCTTCCCGGACGGGGAACCGGTTCGCTTCGGCGTACCGATCGCCGACATCGGCGCGGGCATGTTCGCCGCGATGGCGATCCTGGCTGCGCTCTACCATCGGGCGCAGACCGGTGAAGGTCAGTACATCGATACGTCGATGCTCGGTGGGCAGGTGGCGCTGCTCACCTACCAGGCCGGCATCTACTTCGCGACCGGCCAGGCGCCCAAGCGGACCGGCAACGCGCACCCGATCGTCGCCCCCTACCAGACGTTCCGGAGCGCCGACGGCCACGTGAACATCGCAGCGGGGAACGACGCTATCTTCGCCCGCATGTGTCGTGCACTCGGTTTGGAGGATCTCCTCGCCGACCCGAGGTTCGCTGACAACGCTGGACGCATCACGAACCTGCCGGAGCTCGTCGAACGGATCGAGGCGGTGACGCGGACGCTCACGACGGCCGAAATCGTGGCGCGTCTCGATGCTGCCCAGGTCCCCTGTGGTCCGATCTACACGGTTCCCGAAGTCTTCGCTGACCCGCAGGTGCAGCATCTGGCGCTCCACCAGAAGGTGCCGCATCCGACGTTGGGGACAGTCGATCAGACTGGTTTCCCCTGGCGCTTTTCCCGGACGCCGGCTGAGATCCGACGACACCCACCGCTCCTCGGTGAGCACACCGAGGAAGTGCTGGCCGAGCTGGGCTACACGGCGGCGGAGATCGCGGCGATGCGCGAGGTGGGTGCGATCTAAGGCGATTCCTCGAGCGGTGTCCACGGCCTCCACGCGAAGCGCAGGCCCCACCGCTCGAGGATCGTGCAGATCGGTTCGCTCAGGAGGAGCGCCAGCACGGCGTTCCCGAGCGCGCGCGTGCCGTCGAAGAGGAGGGACGTCGCCAGATAGAACCGCGCGTAGGTGCGGAGCGTCTCGCCGAGAGACATGCCCGGTGTCCAATAGAGACCGGCGCTCTCGGCGATGCCGGGTGCCATGAAGGGCCAGAACCAGAGGTTCATGAGCGCGCCGAAGAGGAATCCCCAGAACGCGCCGAAGGAAGCGAGCAGGAGCCGTCGTCTCCATCCCTGCGTGCGGGGCAACCACCCGGCCGTCGCGCCGAGCCAACCGGCGCAGAGCATCTGGTAGGGTAGCCACGGGCCGATGCCACCGGTCAGCACGGCCGAGACGAGGAGCGTAAGCGAGCCCATGAGGAAACCGAAGCGTGTCCCGAACACGTAACCGGCCAACATGATGAGGAGGAAGATCGGGCTCGCTCCGATGAGGCTGGGCACGAACCGGAGCGCGGCGTCCAGCGCGACCAGGACGGCGAGCAGCGCCACGAAGCGAGCGGCGTCGTGCCGCTGGGTCGCGCCCGCAGCGAGTTCGCCCACAAGTACGACGAGCGAGACGACTGCGAGCAGCGCGAACAGGAGCGGCACGACCACGGTGTCGCGCTGCTCGGGCACGCGGCCGACGAGCGGCAGCAGGAAGGGGTAGAGGAACGCGGCCAGCCCGCCGAGGAAGGCGAGCGAGAGTGCGATCTGGCTGAGGAGATCAGCGACTCGACTCATGCCGGGCGAACGGTGACTCGAGCCGGACCGGTGCGGCGAGGGTTCGGACATCGGCTGCACAGCGCTCCGGGTGGAGCAGGGCAGCCAGGATTTCGACGCCGCGCACCACCCGCGGTCCTGGCCTACTGAAGTAGCTCGAGGCATCGACGGCCCAGACGGCGCCGCCGACGACGGCTGGCACTTGGCGCAGCGTCGGGTCACTCAGGAGTTCTCGACCCAGCGCCTGTGTTCCTGCCAGGTCATACCCACAGGGCATCAGGACGAGCGCGTCCGGTGCAGCCGCTGCGACGTCGTCCCAGGTGACGGTAAAGGACGGCTTGCCAGCCACACCGAGAGCGTCGTACCCTCCGGCCCGTTCGACCATCTCCGGTACCCAGTGACCGGCGACGATCGGCGGAGCGAGCCACTCGAGACAGACGACGCGCGGTCGCTGGCCGACCGGTCCGAGACGCTGCTCGATCCACTCGAGTCGTCGCCGGAGGGCCGAGACGACAGCCTGCGCCGTCGCAGTGCGGCCGGTCGCCCGACCGACAGTGACGATCGAGTCCAGGATCTCGTCCAGTGTCGTCGGTTCCACCGAAAGGACGCGAGCTGGTCGAGGCAGGCGTGACGCGAGCTGGCAGACCTCGTCCACCGACACCGCGCAGACAGGGCAGAGGTCCTGTGTCAGGATGAGGTCCGGTTGCAGCGTCGCAAGTAGTTCCCGGTCCAGTTCGTACAGCGGCAACCCGGCGGCGACGCGAGCCCGGACAGCGGCGTCGATCTCGCTGTGACTCAAGCCTGGTGGCAGGAGGCTCCGAGTGATCCGCGGTTTGGCGCGTACGGCAGGGGGATAGTCGCACTCGTGTGTGACAGCGACCAGCTGGTCGGCCAGGCCGAGAGCCCAGCAGATTTCGGTGAGGCTCGGCAGCAGGGAAACGATCCGCACCGCGCCCTCCTCGCCGGGGTCAGACTTCGGCGGCGGTGGCTTCGGCAGCGGCGAACGATGCTTCCTCCGGCGGTTCAGGTGTCAGCCAGCGTTCGCCGTACTCGCGCAACTGTTCGATGAGCGGTAAGGCGGCTCGCCCCTTCTCGGTGAGGGCGTACTCGACGCGCGGCGGGACTTCCGCGTAGGCGTGCCGGGAGATCAACCCCTCTGCTTCGAGATAGCGCAGGCGCTGGGAGAGAACGGCGGGACTGATGCCGGTACCGTCGAGCAACTCGTGGAAGCGCCGGTTCCCCTGCCCCAGTTCGCGGAGGATCAAGAGCACCCAGTGGTCACCGAGGAGCCGCGCTGCGCGTGCGATCGGACAATTCGCCTCGTGGTGTGCATCGCGTCGCATCGTCCATCCTCGCTCAAGCCATTGTACCGCGTCCACCGTGCAGCCCGCTCGGGACGTCGCAAGACGGGGGCCTGCTGTCTGCAGCTGGATCGGCGTCCTCATTCCGCGCGCTCCTCGTACCCCTTGACAACGACTGGTGACTATACTACGCTAACCGTAGTTGCTACGGATTACGTAGCGATAGGCGGTACGTGAAAGGAGGCACGTGTGACCACAGTCGCACCGGAACTGACCGGACTGGCACGGTGGGAGATCGATCCCTCGCACAGCCAGATCACGTTCGCTGTCCGTCACCTCATGGTGACGACGGTGCGTGGTCAGTTCAAGAACTTCTCCGGGTGGGTCGAGTTCGACCCGGCACACCCCGAGAACGGCAAGGTCGAGGTCACTATCGATGCGGCGAGCATCGATACGCGCGAAGAGCGGCGCGACGCGCACCTCCGCTCGGCCGACTTCCTCGACGTCGAGCACTACCCGACCATCACGTTCGGCGGCAAGCGGATCGAGCCGCTCGGAGGCAACCGTTACCGGGTGATCGGCGACTTGACGATCCGCGGCGTCACCAAGGAGGTGGCGTTGGACGCCGAGTTCCACGGCGTGGCGAAGGACCCGTGGGGTGGCGTGCGGGCTGGCTTTGAGGCGCGGACCAAGATCAACCGGCACGACTTCGGCGCCAGTTGGAACGTGGCGCTCGAGGCCGGCGGCTGGCTCGTCGGTGAGACCGTCGACGTCTTCATCGAGGTCGAGCTGGTGCGCAAGGAGCAGGCGTAGTGTCGCCCGCGGGTGGGGAACTGAGCGGTTCCTCACCCGCCTCGGTCGTCGAATCGCGCGATGCGACGGGCACAGCGACGCGCGCCCCTGGGCGGCCGCACACGCCGCGATCTCCTCAAGGTTATGGGCGGCCTCGTCATGGAGCAGGACACATAGGCCGCGGTCGATGCCTGGCGCCGGTTCCTGCGGGCAGACAGGTCGGTCACGACACGGACGCCGCGGGACCGTCGGAGGAGGTGTCGTGTCGCGAGGGCGCAGCCGGCCGTCCCGACGCGTCTTTCCGTCTGGTCGCGCGCTCGGCGCGCGACTCCTTGCGCGAACGCCATCGCTCGTGCGTCTGCGCGCCGAGCAGGCAATGGCGCAGCGCGCACGAAGACAGTGTCGTCTCCGTGCTCGCTGCCTGTGAGTGGCTGAACCAACCCGGTCGTCACGGGTGAGGCGCACGGCGAGCTCGCATTCGCGGCGCGTACGCCCTGCCGTCGGGCGTTGATCGGCTGCAGGGCAATCCACCTCTCGGCAGGTTGCAAGCCGCAACCGCCAGAGCGCGCACGTCCACTGCCGTATGGCGCCGGTGGCACGTCCGGGCGTGCCGAGTTGCTCTGGCGCACGTGGCGTCTGCGGCGCGTGCCCAGGCTCTCCGGCACTCCCGCTCGTTCCTCCCGAGCCTGGCTGGAGACGATCAGATCGTCCAGGCCGGGGAGGCCGGCGTGAGATGCCCAAGGCAGGCGTTGTGCGACCTGCGGGCGCTCAGTCCGGCGCCATCTGAGCGACCGCCGAGTCGCGCACCGAGCAGGTATGAACGAGTCATCGGGAACGGGAACGCGTGGACTACGGCCATCCGTTACTCTTCGGTGTCTTTCTCACTCCAGCCGCACGGCGGGCTGAGGAGGTCGTGCAGCTCGCCGAGTGGTGCGATACGCTCGGCCTCGACCTCGTCACCTTCCAGGACCACCCCTACCAGGCGGACTTTCTCGAGACGTGGACGCTCCTCGCCTATGCGGCAGCGCGCACCAAGCGCGTCAGCCTCGCACCGAACGTGGCCAACCTTCCGCTCCGCCATCCGGCTGTCCTGGCGCGGGCTGTCGCGAGTCTCGACCGCTTGTCCGGTGGACGGGTCGAGCTCGGGCTCGGTGCCGGATTCTTTTGGGACGCGATCGAAGGGATGGGCGGTCGGCGTCTGCGACCCGGTGAGGCGGTGGAGGCCTTGAGCGAGGCGCTCGATATCCTGCGCGGGCTGTGGGATACCCGTCACGCGTTCTTCAGCCACGAAGGGCGCTTCTACGCTGTGCCGGGGACGCAGCCAGGTCCTGAGCCGGCGCATCCGATCAGCATCTGGATCGGCGGGTATCGCCGGCGTATGCTCGAGCTCATCGGGCGCAAGGGCGACGGTTGGCTCCCCTCGCTCGCGTACCTCGAGGCACTCTCGGACCTCACCGAGGGGAACCGCATCATCGACGAGGCGGCGCAGGCCGCCGGGCGCGGTCCAGGGGAGATCCGGCGTCTTCTCAACATCGCGGGCCGCTTCACGACGAGCGCCCGCGGCTTCCTCACAGGCCCACCCGATCTCTGGGTCGAGCAGCTCGTGGAACTAGCGCTCGAGGAGGGTATCTCGGGCTTCGTCCTGGCCAGCGACGACCGCGCGACGATCGAGCGTTTCGCACTCGCCGTCGCCCCCGCGGTGCGCGAGCGGGTCGCTGCCGAGCGGGCGCGGCGAGCCGGTGCGCCGGCCGAGCACCAGCCGCGTCCCCTCCTCGTCGGCGGGCGATGGACGCGGTACCGGAGCGTACAGCTGAGTCCCCTCATCGACTACGATGCGATCCCCCAGGAGCTGCGCGCGAAAGTCGTGACACCGCGCGACGACCGCTACGAGGAGTTGCGCTCGGTCTACATGGCGCGCGGGCGGCCTGGGCTGATCGTGCTCTGTGAAACGGACGAGGACGTGGCGCTGGCACTCGCCTTCGCGCGCACACAGCCGGATGTGCCGCTCTCGATTCGGTCGGGCGGTCACGGTATCGCGGGACTCGCCACGAACGACGGTGGCATCGTCGTCGATCTCCGTGCCCTCCGCGACATTACGGTGGTCGACGCGTCGGAGCGGCTCGTGCGGATCGGTGCTGGAGCGACCTGGGGCGAGGTGGCGCAGGCGCTGGCTCCCTACGGTTGGGCGATGACCTCGGGGAACTACGGCGATGTCGGCGTGGGAGGGCTGGCGACGGCCGGAGGGCTCGGCTGGCTGGTGCGCCGGGAGGGACTGACGATCGACCACGTCGTGGCAGCGGAGGTCGTGCTGGCCGACGGTCGTACCGTCCGCGCCGATGCGGAAACCCATTCCGACCTCTACTGGGCGCTGCGGGGTGCGGGCTTCATGGTGGGCGTCGCGACGCGTCTCGTGCTCCGCGTCTTCGAACTCCGGCAAGTGGTCTTCGCGACGCTCGTCGTGGACGCCAGCGCGACGGTCGATGTCGTACGGCGGTGGGCCGAGTGCATGCGGACGGCGCCGCGGGAACTCACGACGTTTCTCTGGCTCCAGCCGGGCCGGCGCGGGCGACCGGCTCTGGGCCAGCTGTACGCGGTGTTCGCTGGCGACGACGTGGAGCGTGCGGTTGCGTCGCTCGCTCCCCTGCTCGGCATGGCTCCGGTGCTGCGACAGAGGGCGGTGCTGATCCCTTATGCCTCCCTCGTCCCGCCGACTCGCGAGCTGCACGTCGGACAACAGACGGTGAAGATCCGCAACGGGTTCCTCGGGTGTCTCGGTGACGACGACGCGCGGGCCATCGCCGAACTCCTCGCCCAGGCACCGACTGCCCTCGTCGAGTTGCGCTCGATGGGCGGTGCGCACGCGGAGGTCGATCCTCTGGCGACGGCGTTCGCCCATCGCCAGCAAGAAGTCTTCGTCGCTGCCTGGTTCGAGCCGGTCGCGCTCGCGGAGCAGGACCGTGCCTGGTCGGTCATCGCACCGCGTCTCTCCGGTCTCTATGCGGCGTATACCTCGGACGTCCGGCCCCAGCTGCTCGCCGACGCCTTTCCCGGTGAAACGCTGGAGCGTCTCCGTGCGATCAAGCGGCGGTACGATCCGGACAACCTGTTTCGACGGGGACTCGTCGTGACGCCCGACGCGAGCCCGATCGTGCAGTCACACTGACGCACGGCGGTGCCGGTCGACGCCCAGGACCGAGACCAGGAGGAGCACCATGACGCAGACGATCCGTTTCGGCCTGAATATCGACCCGGTCGTCGACCGACCGCGCGAGGTGGCAGCGCTGGCTGAGCTCGCCGACCGCTCGGGGCTCGCCTATGTCGCCATGCAGGATCACGCCTACAACCCGCGCTTCGGTGACACCTGGACGCTCCTCACTGCGGTCGCGCTCCGCACCGAGCGCGTCCACGTCCTGACGAATGTCGCGACGCTGGCCCTGCGCTCACCGGCTCTCCTGGCGAAGGCGGCGGCCACGCTCGATCGTCTGACCGAGGGCCGGGTGGAGCTCGGCATCGGAACCGGCGCCTTCTGGGACGGGATCGCCGCGATGGGCGGGCCGCGCTGGTCGTCCGGCGAGGCGCTGGCGGCACTGGAGGACGCGCTGCGTCTTCTGCGGTTGCTCTGGGAGAAGGCGGAGACCGGCGAAGCCGTCACCTATCGCGGACGCATCTTCCGCGTGGAAGGGCTGGCTTTCGGTCCGAAGCCTGTCCGGCCGATCCCGCTCTGGGTCGGTGCGATCCGGCCGCGCGCGCTCCGTCTCACCGGTGCCCTGGCGGACGGGCTGAGCATCTCCACACCGTACGTGCCGCCGGAGCGACTGCCCGAGGTCCAACGCTACCTCGAGGCCGGGGCGCGCAGCGCCGGGCGCGATCCGGCAGCGGTGCGTCGCCTCTACAACCTGCTCGGCGTTCTGCAGGTGCCTGGCGCACGGCCGCTGCGGGTCAACCGTCCGGGGTTCTTGGAAGGTGACGCCGAGGCGTGGGTCGACGCGATCGTGCGCTTCGTCGCTCTCGGCATGGATACCTTCGTCTTCTGGCCGGTCGCGGGAGACTACGTCGCCCAGGCACGCCACTTCGTCGAGGTCGTGGTGCCGGAAGTGCACCGTCGGCTGGCAGCGAGCTGACGGTCATTCCAGGTCGACCCAGAGGAAGGCCTCGGCCAGGTCCAAGCCGGCTAACGTGCCGGCCTCGCGCGCCCGCGTCCGGATACGAGCTTCGAGCCCGCCGGGGAAGGCACTCGCTTGACTGGCGTGGCAGCGGAGGGCGGCCAGCTTGCGTTCGAAGACGGGCGCGATATCGATGACCGTGTCCGGGCGGTCGGTACCGAACAGGAGCGCCGTTCGGACGGCATGCGGGCGCAAGCCGGCGGCGAGTTGCTCGGGGAAAAACGTCGCTAGCCGGCTGGCAGGAAAGGCGGCAGCGAGTGCCGCGCTCCCCACGGCACGGTGGTCCGGGTGCTGGCGATACAGCCGCGTCAGGGGATCGTGCGTGAGGAGGACGTCGGGCCGGAAGCGACGGATCTCGGCTGTGAGTTGGGCTCGCAGGGCCAGGGTATCGAAGACCTCGCCGTCGGGTAGCCGGAGGAAGGTGACACCCTGCACGCCCAAGAGTTCCGCTGCTGCGAGCTGTTCCGCTTCGCGCACGGTGCTGAACGGTTGGTCTCCGTCCCAGTCTTCCGGCACGCCTTTGTCTCCCGAAGTCACGACGACGTAGTGGACGGTCGCTCCCATCGCGACCCACTGAGCGACGGTTCCGGCGCAGAAGAACTCTGGGTCGTCGGGGTGGGCACCGACGATCAGGACACGTTCGGCAGGTGGTGGGCTACCGACATGGCGAAGAGTTCCGTCCACGTGCGCTCCTCACTGTCCTCACGGTCCGTGCTCTCGCGTCGTTGCCGCGCGTGACGCTGCCGCTATCGGTGCGGCCGGTCGGCTGGCTGGTCTCGCTGCGACACGCGCGTCGTGGTCGGTGCGGTACTCGCGCGTGTCGGGCGGTCGACCGTCCGCACGCGGACTCTGCGAGATGGCAGTATAGCCGCGGGTGGTTCGGAAGGTCGTCCTCGAGGTGGTGGCGGATGCGTGTACGTGCGGTGACGATCGGCTGGACAGTCGAGTGGCGCGACGGCGCGATCGCCAACGCGGGCGAGCTGGCTGGCGTGCCGGAGCGCATTCGCGAAGCGTGTGTGCAGCGCGGTATCGAGCTGCAAACGGTCCGGCTCGCAACCCAGCCGTTCCCCGAGGTCGTGCCGCCGGATGCGGTGGTTCGCTTCGCGCAGCAGCTCGCCGCGCTCGCCCGGACTACTGGTTTCGATTACGTCTCCATGGGTCCGGCGCGGCCGGGCGAGGATGCCTGGATCGCCCAGCTCGTTCCGGCCTTGGTCGAGCAGGAGACTGTATTCGCTGCGCTGTCGGTGACCGACGGCGAGGGGCGCATCGCGCTCGCAGCGGTGGGGCAGGCCGGGGAGGTCATCCGGGAGCTGGCTGACCGGACGCCCTCTGGCTTCGGCAATCTGTGGTTCGGCGCGCTCGCTCTCTGCCCGCCGGGTATTCCCTTCTTCCCGGCGGCCTACCACGACGGCGGAGCGCCGACTCTGGCTGTCGCCTGGGAAGTGGCTGACGAGGCACATGCGGCGATGGACCAGGTCGCGTCGCTCTCGGAAGCGGAACGCCGTCTGAGCGAGCGATTGACAGCGGTAGCGCAGCGGCTCTCGACAGTGATGGAGTCGCTCGCGGAGCGGCTCGGACTCCGGTATCTGGGCCTCGATTGTTCGCTCGCACCGTTTCCTGACGAGGAACGGAGCGTTGCTGGCCTCTTCGAGCGGCTGGGTGTGCGGCCGTTCGGAGGGCCGGGGACGCTCGCGGTAGCCGCTCTGCTCACGAGCGTCGTGCAACGGCTTCCGGTGCGTCGGACCGGTTTTTGTGGGCTGATGCTGCCGGTCCTCGAAGACGCGCGACTGGGGCGATTAGCGCAGAGCGGGCAGGTGCATGCGGCGACGTTGCTGGCCGCGTCAGCGCTCTGCGGCGTCGGGCTCGACGTGGTTCCTCTTCCCGGCGATCTCGCGCCACGCCAACTCGCCGGCATCGTGCTGGATGTAGCGACCATGGCGGTCCGCCTGAACAAGCCGCTGCTGGCGCGCCTGATGCCGATTCCTGGTGCTCGCGCCGGGGATCCGGTTCGTTTCGACTTTCCCTTCTTCGCCCCGGCCGCCGCGCTTCCCGTAGAGGGTGAGGTAGCAGCGGATTGGTTCGTCCGTGATTCTGGACAGAACAGTGGCGAAGAGTAGGAGCACAGGAGAGAGGAAAGCTCTGACGGTTGCGCATACTGAGTGCAAGGTGTATCATGGGAGCGTTGACAGTGTAAGTTGTTTTTCGATGGAGGGCGGCGATGGCGCGGATCGTGATCACGATCGAAGGTGACTCGCAAGAGATCGGGGCGATCCAAGAAGTACTGCAGCGGCTCGCGGGTTTGACCGGAGCGGAACTCGAGGTGGGGGAGGTTCCGCGCGGAGGCGGCGAGCGCGAGCCCTGGACGTTCGAGGAATTTCGGCAGTTCTGGAGTCGTCTGCAAGACGGGGCGCGGCAGATTTTGGCTGAGATCGCCAAGCGCCCTGAAGGCTACCCGATGGTCGAGCTGGAGCGTGCGCTCGGTGTCCCGGCGCGCGTGATCGGAGGGCGGCTGAGCTCGGTCGGTCACGCGATGCGCCGCTTCCCACACAAGGAGGAGCCGGTGGAGTTCCGCACCGGCGGGGACGAAACGCCGGGGCGGCGCATCTACTTCATGAAGCCGGAAATCGCTCGCATGATCCGGCGTCTCGCCAGCGAGGGGGCGAGCGAGAGCGCTGCCGATGGCTGACGTTGACACCTGAACGCCGTCGCTTCGGAGCGCGGCCAGCAGAGGCTGCCGGTCGGGTAACCGGACGATGCAGTGCCGGTTACCCGTTTCGTTCGCTTCCGGCACAGGTGCGGGGTCATTTTGACAGTACCCTCTCGGGCATGTTATCGTCGCCCGACGGCGCAGCGATCGTCCGAAGGGGCCGGTCACCGGGGTCGGTGTAGAGGGAGGGTGTGAGGACCGATGGCCAAGAGTTCTGTCCTCGGGTATCCCCGGATCGGGAAGCAGCGAGAACTCAAGCGTGCGCTCGAGCGCTATTGGGCTGGCGAGAGCGACGAGACTGCCCTGCTGGAGACGGCGCGCGCGGTACGCCGGGCAGCCTGGCAGGTGCAGCGCGACGCCGGGATCGATCTCATTCCTTGTAACGACTTCAGTCTCTACGATCATGTCCTCGACGCAATCTGTCTCGTCGGGTTGGTGCCGGAGCGTTTCGGGCCACCGGAGCCGGAGATCACGCTTTCCACCTACTTCGCGATGGCGCGCGGGAAACCGGGTGTTCCGGCTCTCGAACTGACCAAGTGGTTCGATACCAACTACCACTACCTCGTACCGGAGTTCGACGCAGTCACACCGCGCTTGGCGAGTACCAAGCCGTTCGAAGAGTTCGCCGAAGCGACGGAGTTCCTCGGCCGCCCAGCCAAGCCGGTGTTGCTGGGGCCGCTCTCCTTGCTCCTCCTCGGCAAGCGTCACGTCCGCTCGTTGGCCGAGCACCTGGAAACACTGCTCCCGATCTACCAGGAGGTGCTCGAGCGGCTGGCGGTCGCAGGCGCCGAGTGGGTGCAGCTCGATGAACCGGTGCTCGTCCAGGACCGCAGCGAGGACGACTTGCGGTTGCTCCGTCGCGCGTACGAGGTCCTCGGAGGGGCGAGGACGCGTCCCAAGATCATGCTGCAGACTTATTTCGGCAGCCTCGACGAGGCGAGCTGGGATGTCGTGATGAGCTTGCCGGTCGAGGGTGTCGGCCTCGACTTCATGCGCGACGACGGCAACCGCGCCCTCCTCAACCGCCACGGCTTCCCAGCGGACAAGGTGTTCGGCGCCGGTGTCGTCGATGGGCGGAACATCTGGCGGACGAATCTCGTCGAAGGTCTGGAGAAGCTGGAGGAGATCGCCGAGCACGTCTCGGTCGACCGCATCTGGGTGCAGCCGACGTGCTCGCTCTTGCACCTCCCGCACGATGTGCGCTTGGAAACCAAGCTCCCCGAGGCCGTGCGGGCGTTGCTCGCGTTCGCTGAGCAGCGCCTCGAGGAGCTCGTCGTCCTGACGCGGGCATTGAACGAGGGCCGCAACGCGATCGTCGACGAACTGGAACGGAATGCGGAGATCTTCCGCGTCGCGGTCGATAGTCTGCCCGTGCAGCGCCCCGAGGTGCGCGCGCGTGTGGCCGCGCTCACCGAGGACGATTTCCGGCGGCAGTCCCCGTACGAGGTACGCGTCGAGCGCCAGCGCGCCCGCTTCGCGTTGCCGCTCTTTCCGACGACGACGATCGGGAGCTTCCCCCAGACGCCCGATGTCCGCCAGGCGCGCGCACGCTGGCGAGCTGGCAAACTCAGCGATGGGGAGTACTGGGCCTTCATCCAGGAGCGGATCGCTGACGTGATCCGTCGACAAGAAGAGATCGGCCTCGACGTCCTCGTGCACGGGGAATTCGAGCGGGCCGATATGGTCGAGTACTTCGCTGAACGGCTGGAGGGGTTCGTCCTCACCGAGCACGGTTGGGTTCAGTCGTACGGCAGCCGTGTCATTCGCCCGCCGATCATCTTCGGCGATGTCGCGCGCCCGGCGCCGATGACGGTCGAGGTGAGTCGCTATGCCCAGTCGCTCACCGCGAAGCCGGTCAAGGGGATGCTCACCGGCCCCGTCACGATCCTCAACTGGTCGTACGTGCGCCAGGACATCCCGCGCCGCGACGTCGCCTATCAGATCGCGCTGGCCTTGCGCGACGAGGTGCGTGACCTGGAGGCGGCCGGGATCGGGATCATCCAGATCGACGAGCCGGCGTTGCGTGAGGGGTTGCCGCTCCGGCGTGCCGAGTGGGGCGAGTATCTCGACTGGGCGGTGCGTGCCTTCCGGCTGGCCAGTTCCGGCGTGCGCGACGAGACGCAGATCCACACCCACATGTGCTACAGCGAGTTCAGCGACATCATCGAGGCGATCGATGCACTCGATGCCGACGTAATCTCGATCGAGAACAGCCGCAGTCACGGCGAACTCCTCGAAAGCTTCCGGGTCTATCGGTACGCTCGGCAGATCGGCCCCGGTGTGTACGACGTCCATTCACCGCGCGTGCCGAGCGTCGAGGAGATCGAGGCGCTCCTCGAGCGTGCACTGGCGTTTCTCCGCCCCGAGCAGCTGTGGGTCAACCCGGACTGCGGCCTCAAGACGCGCCGTCCGGAAGAGGTCTGGCCGTCGCTGCGCAACATGGTGGAAGCAGCGCGCCGGCTGCGGGCACGCTACGTAGGTCAGTAGGTCGGTCGCAGCCGAATGGGACGAATGCGGGGGTGGGCGGTCAGGTGGACGCGATGTCACCTGACCGCCCTGGCTTGTCGTTCCGGACGGCGGTCCGCTCGATCACGACTCGATCCCCGCGGCGACTCCAGTCGGCTGCGCGATTCGCTCGCTCGCCAGCCGCACGACCCACTGTCGCCCTGTAGCTGGTCGGCCGAGGAGGAGGCCACGCGCCCGTGGTCAACTGGCACGCGCCAGGGCCGGGCGACGAAAGACGGTGACGGGAATCGCCCAGCAGAGCGCGAGGGCTCCCAAGAGGGCGAAGCCGGTGGAGGCGAGGGCGAGCTGGAGACCGATGCGGTCCGCGATCCACCCGGTAACGGGGGCACCGAGGCCACCGGTCACGAACCCCATGCCCAGGATGAAGCCGGAGGCGACGCCAGCACGCCCCGGGAGCAGGCGCTGGGCGGCGACCAGCGTCACCGAGATCGAGGCGTCGGCGAGCAACCCGAACAGAGCTGCGGCGAGCAGCCCGTACTGGTTCGGCACTGCGGTGAAGAGCAGGAGCGCGGGCAGGGCGAGTGTCAGCGAACCGACCAGCACGCGCCAGGAGCCGATGCGGTCCGCCAGGTAGCCGCCGAGGAGTGTGCCCACTGCGCCGCTCGCGACGATGACCGTCGCGATGACTCCGTACAGTACCTCGTAGCCGAGCTCGCGGTACCAGACCGGGGCGAAGGTGGCGACCGTCATGAAGGCCCAGCTGCGGAGCATGACGACAGCGAGCACCGGCGCCAGGGCCCGCCAGTCGATCTCGGAGCGCCGCAGCCTGGTCACTGCCGCATCAGCTGTCGCGAGCCGGTCTCGGTAGCGGCGAAGCGCCCAGCCGACGAGTGCCGCAGCGGTCGCACCGAGCGGTACGGCGACCAGGGTACCCGCGAGACCGAAGGTGCGGAACACGACGACACCTGCCAGGGGGCCGAGCGCATAGCCGAGGGTGCCACTGACCGTATAGATCGACATCGTGGTGTTGCGGTGCCGCTCGTCGGCCAGGAGCGCTGCGCGCGAAGCGCCGATCGGATGATACGCCCCGGAGCCTAGGCCAGCGAGGAAGGCGAACGGGTAGAGGAGGAGCGGGTCGCGCAGGAATCCGTAGAGACCGAGAAAGAGACCGGACCAGAGCAAGCTGAGTGGCGCGAGGACGCGCACCCCCCAGCGATCGGCCAGATACCCGAACAGGGGTTGCGTGAGCGAGACCGCTGCCGTGTAGGCGAAGGCGAGACTGCCGACTTGGTTGTAATCGAAACCCAGCTGCAAGACGAGCAGCGGATAGAGGGCGGGAAGCAGACCGCTCATGAAGTCGACGCTGAAATGCCCGAGCATGAAGGTCGCCAAGCGGGCGTGCCGGCTCAGTGACGTCGTGAGGCGCATCCCTTACCCTCCCGGGGGAATCGTAGCGCACGATGGGCTCTCGTAAAGAGCGGCGACCGGCGCGGCCACTGTGCTCCAGCTGGGACGCAGCAGCGAGCACCGGCAAGGTGCGCTCGCGGCCACCTGAGGCAGCGCCGTGCTCGCCGTCCGCGTGGGGTGAACCGTGCTCGATCGCTTCGTCGTCATTGATCGCTCCAGTGCTGACCGTCCGCGTGGGGGTGAGCCAGGTCGGTCAGTCTCGGTGCAGAGGTGATATCCTGCTCACCGTCCGGGTGGGCTGCGAGCAGCACCTCGTTCCGTACCTCGCTGCATCGACGTCTCGTTTCGCCCCCAGACGGCCGGCGAGAACCTCTTGCCGAATCGATGCCGCTGCGCGAAAACGGGAGCGCGAGCGAGAAGGGACAGCAGGGAGGACCGCTCATGGAGAGGAACGGACGCAAGCGCCCGCTGGCAGTCGGTATCCTCGTGCCGCAGGGCGAATACCGGTGGAACGGACGGCTACCGCGGTGGAGCGACCTCGCCGCGATGGCACGTCTGGCCGAAGAGATCGGCCTCGATTCGCTGTGGGTCGTCGATCACCTCTTGTACCGGACGCCGGATGGGGAGCCGGAAGGGATCTGGGAGTGCTGGTCGCTCCTCTCGGCATTGGCCGCCGTGACTGAGCGGGTGACGCTGGGTACGCTCGTGGTCTGCACCAACTGGCGGAATCCAGCGCTCATCGCCAAGATGGCGGAGACGGTGGACGAGATCAGCGGTGGACGACTCATCCTCGGGCTCGGCGCTGGCAACACTGAGCACGAGTTCCGTCGCTTCGGCTTCCCGTGGGAACGTCGGGTGAGTCGCTTCGCCGAAGCGCTCCACATCACCCACGGACTCTTGCGGAACGGCTGGATCGACTTTTCCGGCGAGTTCTACACCGTCCGCGATTGCCTGCTCCGCCCGCGCGGACCGCGTCCGCAAGGGCCGCCGATCCTGGTCGGCGGGAACGGGCCGCGCGTCCTGCGCCTGGCGGCGCAGTACGCCGACATCTGGAATACCTACTACGACTTCACCGGGAACCGCGCGAGCGGCCTCGAGCCACAGCTCGCTGCCTTCCGTGCGGCGTGTGCGGAGGTCGGCCGCGATCCGGCGACGGTGCAGCTTTCGGCTTCAGCACTGGTCGCCTTCCCCGGGCATGGGAGGATCTACGGCGTCGTGGCCGATCCGGTCCGTGGTTCGCCGGAGGAGATCGCTGAGGAGTTCCGGGCCTACGCGCGAGCCGGTATCCGGCACCTACAGCTCCGCATCGAGCCGAACACGCTCGAGGGACTGGAGCAGCTCGGGCGCGTCCTCGAGGTGCTGGACCGCGGTTGACAGGGCGGGTGTACCGCTCGGTGACAGGCGCTGCGTTCGCGGGCACTCGCGTGTGGCAGGTTTCACCCGAGGGTTTGGCCACCGCGCGTGCCGACCTGTTCCCGACGGCCAGCCCGACGTCGTCGCCAGAGCGCGAACGCGAGAGCGGCGACCGCGAGCGCTCCCAGGGCCAGCACCGCCGTCGTGTAGCGGTCGACCCAGACTGCGACCAGGTCCCAGTGCTCACCGAGGAGCCAACCGCTGCCGATCAAAACCGTGTTCCAGAGACTGCTTCCGATGATCGTCAACAACGAGAACCGCCAGAGCGGCATCTGGAAGGTACCGGCCGGGACCGACACGGCGCTGCGCGCGATCGGGACGAGCCTGCCCCAGAGCACGAACAGTGGACCCCACCGCAGGAACCAGCGATCCACGTTGGCGAGCGTCTCCGGACTGATACGCACCAGGTGCCCGTAACGGAGGAGTATTCCGCGCCCCCCGTATCGACCAGCGAGATACAGGACGAGTGCGCCAGTGTAGGAACCAGCCGTCGCAACCGCGATGGAGGTGGGGATATTCAAGTACCCTCGGCTGGCGAGAAACCCGGCGAGCGGCAGGATGATTTCCGAAGGAATCGGTGGGAACACCGTTTCGACGACGAGGAGCAGGAAGAGGCCGATGTAGCCGAGCGTCACGAGGATGTGTTGCACCCAGCCGTCCACGATGCTCACCCTTCAGTCCGGCCCAGCCGAACGCCCGCGGTCGCCCGTAGGAGGATACCAGGCGAGTCCTCGTACCTGATGGCGAGGGGTATGGTCCCGCGGCCGCGTGGTCCAGCGAACGTCGCGGACGCAGCGGGGGCGTACGGCGGCCTGGCGCGGATGAGTCGAAGGAGCGAGGTCGATCCCTCACCGCGACCGGTCCGGTACACGTCGATCCGGAGAGACCTGGGTGTAGGAGCGAGCGTCCACGCGGGGGTGGAGCGGAGCAGCGCGAGGGGGCACTCGCGTGCCCACTGCAGGGGCGCCAGCTCAGGTGTCCCAGGACAGCTCGCGTTCGTCTTCGATCTTGCCCGAGTCGAGGTCGACTCCCATGCCGGGCCGCTCGGGAACCCGGATGACGCCGTTCACAGGCGTGAGCGGCTGATCGAAGAAGAACTGCAAGAGTTCGTTCCACTTCAGCAGATACTCGACCCAGGGGGCCACCGGTGCGGGAAGCGCGGCGAGGAGCTGAACGGTGGCAGGGACCGAGTGACCGTGCGGAATGAGCGGGACGCCGTACGTGCTCGTCAAGGCTGCGATCTTGAGCGTTTCGCTGATGCCGCCGGCCCAGTAGATGTCCGGCTGCGCGACGTCGAGTGCGCCGCGCGCGAGCCACGGCAAGAAGCCCCAGCGCGTGTACTCGTGTTCCCCACCGGCGATCGGGATCGGTGAACGCGCCCGCAAGGCCACGTACGCCTCCAACTGGTCGGGCAGGAACGGTTCTTCGATCCAGCGGAGGCGCAGGGGAGCGAGTTCCTGGACTGCAGCGGCGGCGTACGGCCAGTCCCAACTCATCCACGCGTCGAGCATGAGTTCCACGTCCTCACCGACGGCGCTCCGCAACGCGGCGAAGAGGGCCGCAGTACGACGCAGGCCATCGCGCCCGTCCCACGGTCCCCAGCGTGGAAACCACTTCTGCGCACGGAAGCCGCGCGCTGCGAGCTCGCGGGCCAGGGCGGCAGCACGCTCGAGGTCGAGCGAGTAGCCGAGCGTGCTGGCGTAGACCGGGAGTTCGGTGCGGACAGGGCCGCCCAATAGGCGGTGGACCGGGCAGCCGCACCACCGCCCGCGCAGGTCCCAGAGCGCACAGTCGATGGCCGAGATCGCCATCATCACGGCGCCCTTGCGGCCGTGCACAGCCGTGCGGTAGAGCTCGTCCCAGATCCGCTCACTCGCGAGTGGATCCGCTCCGATGAGGCGTGCCCGCAACTCGAGCGCGATGACGCGGGCCACGTCGCGGGTGAGGGGTCCGGCCAGGCCGAACACCCCCTCGTCCGTCTCGATCTGGAGGAAGACTTCGCGCAGTCGATACGGCCCGGGGCCGTCCTGCTCGGGCAACCACCACTCCCGCGGATCGGCACGGTGCTCGGGATAGATGTCCAGGGGGCGGGCGAGTCGCTCCTCCCAAAAGTGCCCAGCGTGGAGAAACGTTCCGGTGACCTCGCGGAGACGGACGGCGACGATCCGCATCCTCGGCTCCTACTCCTCGAGCAGCTCGACGAGTCGGTCGGCGACCTCTTCCGTCCGAGCTTTCCCGCCCAAGTCGGGGGTCAGGACCTTCCCCTCCTGCGTCAGGCGCTCGATCGCGTGCATGATGCGTGTCGCTGCATCGGTCAGCCCCAGTTGCTCCAGCATCATCGCTCCGGCCCAGACGGCGCCGATCGGGTTCGCGATCCCTTTACCGGCGATGTCCGGTGCGCTGCCGTGGACGGGCTCGAAGAGCGAGGGGACACCGGGCGCGTAGGCGAGGTTGGCACTCGGGGCCAACCCGAGGCTTCCCATGAGCGCCCCGCCGAGGTCGGTCAAGATGTCGGCGAAGAGGTTGCTGCCGACTGCGACGTCGAACCGTTCCGGCGCGCGCACCATGAGGGCAGCGGCGGCATCGACCAGGAGCGAAGTGACGGTCACATCAGGGTAGTCGCGTGCCACCGCGTGCACCACCTCGTCCCAGAGGACCATCCCGTAGCGTTGGGCATTGCTCTTGGTGATGCTGGTGAGGTGCTTGCGCCGCTTTCGGGCGAGCTCGAAGGCGAACCGCACGACGCGCTCCACGTTGAAGCGCGAAAAGACGGCAGTCTCCAGGGCCACTTCGTGAGCTGTCCCGGTGTGTACCCGACCACCGACGCCGGCGTACTCACCCTCGGTGTTCTCGCGGACGAACACCATGTCGATCTGCTCGGGGCCCTTGTCCCGTAGGGGTCCGGCGATACCGGGTAGGAGCCGGATCGGCCGGACGTTGACGTGGAGGTCGAGCTGCTTGCGGATCGGGAGGAGCAAGCCCCACAGCGTCACGTGGTCGGGCACGTGCGGTGGATCGCCGACAGCACCGAAGTAGATCGCATCGAAGGCACGCAACTGCTGCACCCCGTCGGGTGGCATGAGGGCACCCGTCTCCCGATAGAAGTCCGATCCCCAAGGGAACGCGTGCCACTCGAGCACGGCCTGTCCGGCGACGGCAGCCTCGAGCACGCGTTGCCCGGCCGGGACGACTTCCTTGCCGACACCGTCACCGGGGATGACGGCGATCCGGAACCGCTGCATACGATCCCCTCCCCTGGATCGACTCGACCCGCCGCATCATAGCGCCTGCTGGAGCGCGTGGGAAGCCCGACCGGGTCCGGACCGCGCGCTGCGTGCTCCGGGGACAGGGCAAGGCAGGATGGGGAACCGGTCAAGTCAAGCCGAGTTTGGCGAGTGTCTTCCGGAAGGCCGACGCGGCTTCCACGTCCCGAACGACGAAGACGACGCGACTCGGACGCGTGGCACCGCTGGCCGCGTGGTCGTAGACAGCGCGCACCATCGCGTCGGCACAGGTCGGGAGGTCGAGGCCCCCAGCGCCGGTACCCAAGGCTGGAAAGGCGACCGAGAGCAGCGCTCGTTCCTGGCACCGTGCCAAGGCGGCGCGCGTCGCGCGGTACACAGTGAGGGCGGTAGCGGGGATCAATGTACCGCGCTCGTCGTACCCCATCGCTGCAGCATGGATGACCGCCTTGTGGGGCAGGCGACCAGCGGTGGTGACGACGGCTTCGCCGACGGGGATCGGACCTTGGGCGACCGCTTCCCGTTCGATCTCGTCGCCACCGGCTCGTTTGATGGCTCCGGCCACGCCTGACCCCATCGTGAGGCGATTATTCGCCGCGTTGACGATCCCTTGGGTGTCGACAGTCGTTATGTCGCCGATCACGACTTCGACGGTCAGTCTCGCCACGCTGGCTCTCCTTTCGCTGTGAGGGCTGGTGATCGTGTTGCGAGCCCTATTGTAGCGACGGTCGAACGACGCAGATGGTCTGCCGTACTCGTCGACGATGCGCTCAGGCCGGGATGGACGGGACGGCGGTACGCGTGAGCGCACTGCACGCTGCAAACTGTCCCGGGTGGATGGCCTCTACCGTGCTGTCGCTTGACGTCCATCCAGGTTGATGCCGAAACTTTAGGGCGACGGGTGGTGGACCGAATGGTAGGGGAGGGTGACCGATGGACTTCGGACTCTCGCCGCAGCAGCAGGAGCTGCAGGCACGGGCACGCCGCTTCGCCGAGACGGTCGTCAAGCCGGTCGCAGCGCACTACGACCGCGAGGAGCGGCACCCGCACGAGCTGATCGTCCGTGCCCGCGAGGAGGGGCTGACCGAAATCACGATCCCGGCCGAGTACGGCGGGCGCGGGCTCGGCGTCCTCGAACTCGTCCTGGTGGCCGAGCAACTGGCTTGGGCCTGTGCCGGTTTCACGGCGGCGGCCTGCTCCAGTTGCCTGGCTGGGGAGCCGATCGTGATCGCGGGCACAGAGGAACAGAAGCGCCGGTGGTTGCCGCGTCTTGCGGCCGGCGAGTACGCCAGCTTCGCGCTCACCGAACCGGAAGCGGGCTCCGACGTGGCAGCGCTGGCGACACGGGCTGAACGCCGTGGCGATGTCTACGTGCTCAATGGGCACAAGCGCTGGATCGGCAACGCGCCGATCGCCAGCTTCTTCGTCGTCTTCGCCAAGACCGACCCGGAGGCAGGCCGAAACGGGATCAGCGTGTTCGTCGTCGAGCGAGGCTCGGACGGGATCGTCACGCGGCCGCTCAGCAAGCTCGGACAACGTGCCATTTCCAACGGTGAGATCGAGTTCCACGACGTAGTGGTGCCGGCAGAAAACCGTATCGGCCGAGAGGGTGACGGTTTCACCATCGCGATGCGCACGCTCCGGCGCACACGTCCCATGGCGGCTGCCTTCGGCGCTGGCATCATCCAGCGCTGCCTCGACGAGTCGCTCGCCTACGCACAGCAGCGTCGCACGATGGGTCAACCGATCGTCAAACACCAGGCGATCGGACACAAGCTGGCCGAGATGCGTATCCGCTTGGACGCGGCCCGGCAACTGACCTATCTCGCCGCGTGGTTGGCCGACCGGGGCGAGGACAATACCCTGGCTGCGGCGGTGGCCAAAGCGTTCGCCGCTGATGCTGCCATGTGGGCAGCGACCGAGGCGGTACAAATCTTCGGTGGGAACGGGTACAGTCCAGACTATCCGGTGGAAAAGCTTTTCCGCGACGCCAAGCTCTTGCAAATCTACGAGGGGACGAGCGAGATCCAGCGCAACATCATCGTGCGGGAGCTGGTGCGTCGGGCCGGTCGCCGTCCCAACGACGGGTAACTCAGCACGGCTCCATCAGCGCCCCCCGCTCTCCGCACGGCAGGGAACGGGCGAGCGACGGACCGAACGCGGAGGCACCGATGAGCGACAGGAAGATGCGTTGTACGCGCTGCGCGGGGACGTTCCCGCTGCATCCTCTCCAGTGGCGCTGTCCCCGGTGCGGCGGCGTACTGACGATCGATCCGCCGCTCTCGCTCGATCCGGCAGCCGTCGAACGTGACGAGCCGACCCTGTGGCGGTACGCGGCGGCGCTGCCAGTGGGGCGTCCGGCATGCACACTGGGGGAAAGCGTGACACCGCTCCTCGCCGGTACGTTGGACGGGCACCCAGTCTGGTTCAAGCTCGACTTCCTGCTTCCGACAGGGTCGTTCAAGGACCGCGGTGCGGCCGTCCTGGTCGCTGCGCTGGCGGCCGCCGGTGTGCAGCGGATCGTCGTGGATTCCTCCGGCAACGCGGCGGCTGCCTTCGCTGCCTACGCGGCGCTGCACGGCCTCTCGCTCGTCGTCTTCGCGCCGGCTGCGACTGCGCCGGAGAAGTTACTGCAGGCGCGCGCCTACGGTGCGCAGGTCGAGCTCATCCCCGGGACGCGCGAGGAGGTGGCGGACGCCGCCCAGCGAGCGGCTCGACGCACGGATACCGCGTATGCGAGCCACAACTGGCACCCGTTCTTCGTCGAGGGGACGAAGACCTGGCTCCTTGAGGTCTACGAGCAGCTGGGTGGGCAGTGGCCAGCAGCGTGCTTCGTGCCGGTCGGTGGTGGCAGCCTGCTGCTCGGCGCCGCGCTCGCCGTGCAGGCGCTCGGTGGGCGCGGCCCGGTGCTCATCGCCGCCCAGCCCGAGGCCTGTGCGCCGTTAGTCAAGGCGTGGGCGCGCGGTACCGCGCACGTCGAACCGGTGCGTCCCGGCGAGACAGTCGCGGAAGGCGCGCGAATCGGCGCGCCACCGCGGGGGGACCTTCTCTTGGCGGTACTCCGGCAGAGCGGCGGATGGCCGGAAGCAGTGCCGGAGGCACTCTTGTGGGACACGACTCGCGAACTCTGGCGCCGAGGACTCTACGTCGAGCCGACGGCTGCGCTGGGCGCAGCGGCGTTCCGGCTCGCGCTCCGGCGCGGCTGGGTACCGAATGGCCCCGTCGTGATCGTGTTGACCGGCACTGGCTTGAAGACGGCGAGTGTGAACCGCCGACTCCTCGAGGGTGCCTGAACCGAGGGCCTCGTCCGTGGCTGCCCGGCCGGTGGCCGACGGTGGAGCTCCTCCAGATGGACGCTTTCTGGGAGGCTGTGCTGACGGAGAAAAAAAGCGGTTCCGACGAGCCGCTCCGTGACCGCTCCCCCCGTGAGCCGTGACGAGGTTTCACCTCCCCACTCGGCGCCGGTCCCGGCCGTGTACGCACACGTTCCAGGGCCATGTGCGCCACCATCCGGTCCGGTTGTCCGGGGCGGTGCCCGGTCTTCACCGGGCCCTCCGAGCGGGTCGCAGTGGACTCCTCGGAACCGCACCTCCAGTACAGCACAATCGTGTCCGCTTGTCAAGGGGGTCGCGCACTGGCTCGACACCCGTTCGGGAGGCATGCTTACCGCTCTCACCCGCGTCTGCGGAACGTCCGGATGTACTCCAGGAGCGCAGAGAGATCGTCGTCCGAGAGGACGGTGGTGTCGTACGCTGGCATTCCACCCTCGCGTCCCTCGCGGATCGCCTGGACGGCGCGCCGGTCTGCTGCCCGCAGTTGCAGACGCCCAGGCGCGTTTCCGCCGGCGCCGTGGCACTGGACGCATCCGAGCGACACGTACAGTGCGGCACCGCGCGCGGCACCGTTGGCCCGAGGATCCGCTCGCGCGAGGTCTTCCGCTGACGGCGTGGGAATCACCAGCGGCTCCACCCGGGCCTCGCCCAGGCTCCGAAGATACGCGACGACTGCCCAGATCTGTTCGTCCGTCAAGCGGTCGCGGAAGCCCGGCATCCCGACAAAGCTCAGGCCTTCGGCGATGACCCAATAGAGCTCCGCATCGCTCCGCTCGCGCGTGTCAGCGTCGTTCAGTGCGCTGGCTGGGGGATAGGTCAGCGGACCGAGCCAGCCGCGGCCGTCGGCGTCGGCACCGTGACACGGTGCGCACGCGCCGACGTAGACGATGCGACCGGTCTCGGCTGCACGCGGATCGTGGCTGTCCGGTGGGACGATCGACGCGCTGCGCTGCGCTGCGATGCGGTCGATGGCCCAGCGACCGAGCGCTCGCTCGACCGGATGGTACCCGCGATAGGCGAGCAAGGCTGGGGACCAGAGCAGCGCTGCGAGGACCACCAGGCCGAGCGCGGTCAGGAATCCGGCAGCGAACCAGCTCCACCGCTGCCGCCGGTGCCGCCCGCCCGAACCGGTCCGCTCCGTGCTGTCGCGCACCACGTCACCTCCTCTCGCGGTCGCCATGATGAGAGGCTGAACGAGGCCACAGCGGCTCCACTCGTTTCCTGGGGTAGTGACGCCGGAGGTGCCGCTGCAGTATGCTGAGGTAATCCTGCCCAGGAGGAAGCGCATGGGCGAGTCCTCGCTTCGACCGCTTCGTCAGGGCGGACGTGGGTGCTCGCCGTACCGGCCGTGGCGCATCCTGCTCGGCTTGGCGCTCAGCCTGCTCTGGCCGGGACTGGGACATCTCGCGACCGGACTGAGGGGCCGCGGTGCGCTCTTCGCTGCACTCCCGTTGACCCTTCTTCCCTTCTCGGCACGCCTATCGCTGCTCTCGCCGGCCGCGTTACTCGGGTTGGCTGTCCAGCCGCGACTCCTGCTCTTGGCCACGGTCGTGAACCTCGGCTTGGCGCTCTATCGGACCCTGGTCCTGCTCGACCTGTGGCGCGTGCTCGTCGCGAGCGGTGGTCGTGCTCGCTTGCGGGGAGTGCTGCGACGTGCTCTCGTCCTCTCGCTCCTGCTGGGAGCGTTGCTCGCTCCGCACGCGCTCGTCGGTTACGCGGTAGCCCGTTGGTACGCCTTTCTCGACAAGACCTTCACCACCGCTGCGCCTCGCTCACCGGACACGGGGCTCAGCGTGACGGTTCCAGTGCCTGCGACACCGCCGGTCGCGTGGCTCCCTGTGCCGAGTGCCACGCCCTCACTCGACGTCGTAGCGTCACCGCCTTGGGAGGACGTCCAAGAGAGTATCCCTCCGAGCCCGGTGCCGGCACGACCGACACCCGCGCCGTCCGCCACGCCGACACCGGAGGTACCCCCGACACCAGTGACCGACCCCCTCGCGCCGGCGCTCGCCGACGGTCGCCTCGTGGTGCTCCTCATCGGAACCGACGCTGGGCCGGGACGGTGGAGTGCCCGCGCCGATACCATCATCGTCGTCGCCTACGATGCCCGGTCGCAGCGGGCGGCTGTCGTCGGCGTGCCGCGCAACGTCACCCGAATACCGGTCCCGGCTGAACTGGACGCGCGCTATCCCTCCGGGGTGTGGCCCGATCTGGCGAACGCGCTGTACACCTATGGGTTGCGGAACCCGGAGCTCTTTCCCGGCGCGGTCGATCCCGGTGCCGCTGCCCTCGCTGGTTCCCTCGAGCGACTCCTCGGTCTTACCATCGACTACACGGTCGCCGTCGACATGGGTGGCTTCGTCCGCCTCGTCGACGCGCTCGGAGGCGTGACGATCGATGTCCCGCGGCCTGTCGCGACTTGGCTCTCTCCACCGTTTCCCGGCGAGGACTGGAGGTATTACCAGATTCCGGTTGGCCGTCAGCACCTCGATGGGCACGCCGCGCTGGCGTACGTCCGCTCGCGCACGGGGACGAGCGACTACGACCGGATGCAGCGGCAGCGCTGTCTGCTCGCTGCCCTCTATCGTCAGACCGACGTGCCGACGGTGCTCGTCCGTCTTCCGGGGATCCTCGACGCCATACACGGTGCGGTGCGGACCGACATCCCGCTGGAGGCGCTACCCGGTCTGGTGCAGCTCGCGGCATCGGTACAGCCGGATCAGGTCAGCGCGCTCGGCCTGACGCCTCCGGAGTACGCAGCGGGCTGGGCGCCGGGCGGTTATCCGATTCCGGACGCGGAACGGATCCGCGGTGACCTGGAAGCCCTCCTCAGCGGGAGCGATCCCGAGGCGGCGACACGTCTCGCCCTACCCAGTGCGTGCCGCTGGCAACCGTGTGATCCTTCAGCGGCGCGCCTGCCGTCGGCGGACGATGCGCATCGCGAGCAGACTCCCAACGCCGAGGGAGAGCGCGAGACCGAGCGTCGTGACCCATCGGTCCGGACGGTGCGGCTGACCCGTCGTCGGCACGAGCTGCGGACGCGGCGTCGGCGTCGCGACTGGACGAGGCGTCGCAGGTGCCGTCGTCGGCGCCACGGTCGGCTGCACGGAGGTCGTCGGAGTGACTGTCGGACTCGGTTGTGGTAGCGGTGTCGGTGTCGGGGCAGGTGCCGGCGTCGGGCGTTCAGCCTGCGCGACGACCACCGTTCCCTGCATACCGAGCTCGCGGTGACGGCCGACGGGACAGTACATCGTCCATTGGCCGGGGACGTCCAAGGTCAACGTCGCCTGGCGCGTCTCCCCTGGCATGAGGTTCGTCGCGAAGAGCGTCCGGACGATGCCTTGGCTCTCGTGCTCGAGCGTCAGGTTGTGCTGTGCGCCACCCACGTTGGTGACGACGAACGTCACCGGTTCCGCCAGTGGAACGGTCAACGACGCCGGCGTGATGGAGAACTCGCTGAGGGTAACGGTGACCGTGATATCGGGTGCTGCCTCGTCTTCGTCTTCCACGGCGAAGCTCATGCGCGAACGCGCAGCGAGGGCGGGGCCGGGCAGGGCCGCGAGCAACGCGACGAGCGCGACGAGGAGCATGGTATGCCGAAAGCGACGGCTGGTGCGCAGCATGGTTCCACCTCCGAGCGGCCGAGGACGTCTCGGGCGGGATGCATCCGTCAGCAATACGTCGAACGCCGTCGCTCGGTTTGCGGACTCAGCGGGCGCCGGGTACTGGGACACCGAGCGCTTGCAGCAGCAGCGTCGTCGCGAGGTAGAGGAGGATCAGGATCAAGATCCGGCGTAGCCACTGCCCGCGGATACGACGACCGAGACGAGAGCCGGCCTGGGCGCCGAGGAAACTCCCGAGCACCGCTGGAATGGCGACTTGGGGGATCACCAAGTCGTTGGCGTAGTAGAGGAGCACGCTCGCAACGACGGTGACGCCGATCATGTAGGCGCTCGTCGCTGCCGCGGCTTTGACCGGGACGCGCATGACGGCGTTCATGAGTGGTACTTGGACAACTCCCCCGCCGATACCGAGGAGACCGGAGAGGAAGCCGGCGACGGTGCTCGCCAGCGTGCCAGACCCGAGATGCTGCGGGACGTACCTAACGACGCGTCCGATCGCCGGATCGAAGAAGCCTGTACCAAGGCCGAGGCGATCGGCTCCAGTGACTATCGGGTCGGCGCTCGCACTCCGCAGGCTCATCAGGACGATCATGGCGTAGAGTGTCAACGCAAAGACGATCCGCAGCGCGGTCACTGGGGCGGCGGCGACGAGCAGCGCCCCACCGATTGCCCCGAGGGCCGTCGCGACGAGGAGGACGAGGGCGAGCCGTAGGTTGACCATGCGGTGCTGGAGGTAGACCGAGGCACTACCCAGCGAGCCGACGATGACGGCGAGCGCACTCGCAGCGATCGCTGTCTTCATCGGCACACCCAGGAATGCCGAGAAGATGGGAACCATGAAGACGCCCCCGCCGAGCCCGACCATGGCACCGAGCATCGCCGAGAGGGCAGCGACGACGAGGACGGCGAGTTCGCCGAGGTGCCCCACCTTACCGTCCTCCCACCGCCCGGACGATGGGCAACGTAGCGACGACGAGGATGACCGCCAACGCCAGCAGTGCGGTTCGGCGATCACCATGCCGCACGGAGACGACGAGCATGGTGAGGAGTCCAGCCACGGGACCGAAAACCAGGAAGAGCAGGGCGAGACTCTCGACAGCACCGGGGTCGCCTCGCCAGAGGGCGCTCGGCAGCGCATGCAGTGGAACGGGAGTGCTCGATAACCGCCCGTCGTCGAAGAGATCGAGCAGCGTGCCGAGGACGAGGAGCAGGAGGGATCCGGTGAGCCAGCGCCGGTAGAGCCGGGCGAGTCGTTGCGAGAGATTGCCGAGGTGCTCTTCCTCGCTGGTGGACGGTGATTGACGTTCGGATCGCGCTTGCGCCTCTCGCATGCTCCCTCAGAACCCTCGACTGGACTCGCTACCGCCGCGTCGCGATGGAGCGGCGGGCACCATCGTAACACACCGCAACGCATTTCACAGAAACGATCCGCCTTCATCGGTGCCGCGCATCGCCGGGACGAGGAACGACCGCCTCCGTACCCGTGCGGCGAGCGCCGCCTGTGTCCCGGCAGCACTCTGCCGTCTCGACGGTGCCGTTCGCACTGGCCGAGCCGAGGGACGATTCCAGCGGCTGACCGGATGGCGTCCTCGAGCGCGTCGTCGGGGAGCGCTGGTCACTCCAGGCCGATCGCGCTTGCCGGATAGTAGGGATGCGCGCCGCCGTGCAGGACGCCGTCTGCGTCACGCAGGATCCCTCCTGTGCAGGCGAAGGGGACGTCGGCGAAGTCCTCCCGCACGACCTGGAGCTGGTGCCCACGCTCCTCCAGCCCCCGCACGACCGCCGGATCGATGCGCTGGCTGACAGCTGTCGGTTCCACGCTGCAGTCGACTCGCGGGGCCGTGATGGCGGCCTGGATGGGCAGGCCATGGTCGACGACGTTGCTCACGACCTGTGCGATAGCGTTGATGATCCGTCGGCCACCCATCGCGCCGAGGACGAGGAACAGTTGATCGCCGGAGAACACGAGCGTCGGTGTCATGTTAGCGAGTGGCCGTTTGCCTGGTTCGATCGAGTTGGCGTGACCCGGCTCCGGGTCGAACCAGAACATGCCGTTGTTCATGAGGATCCCTGTACCAGGGGCGACGAGGCGCGAACCCCAAGCGGAGAGGAGCGTCTGCGTCAGCGCGACCGCGTTACCCCAGTGGTCGACGACCGAGATATGCGTCGTCGAACTCGTCCCGTAGTGGGGAAGCGACGGCGGAAACACGTGCGCGACGCCCAGTCGGGCTGGATCACCGGGTTGGATGCGTGGGCGTGCCCGCGGCCCGATCTCGGCGGCGCGCTCGCGAGCGTACTCAGGATCGGTCAGGCGGTCTACCGGCACGGAGACGAAGGCCGGGTCTGCCAAATACGCGAACCGGTCGACGAAGGCCTGACGGAAGGCCTCGATCAGCACGTGGAGCGTCTCGACCGTATTGTGCCCCCACCGTCCGAGAGGGAATACCTCGAGCAAGTGCAGCGACTCGAGGAGCGTCGGGCCACCGCTCGGCGCTGGTGCCGTCGCGATGCGATACCCGCGATACGTGCCCCAGAGCGGTCCGCTGATGCGGACGGTATAGCGTGCCAGGTCGTCTTCAGAGAGGATCGCTCCCAGGCTCCGCAAGCCCTCGACCAGGGTTCTCCCGAGGTCGCCGCGGTAGAAGGCATCGGCACCGTCGCTCGCGATCGCTTCGAGCGAGCGGGCGAGGTCAGGTTGACGGAGGATGGTGGGCTCGAGTCCGGTCTGGACTGGTAGGGGAAGACCGTCGCGCGTGAAGACAGCTCGCGTGGAGGGATAGCGAGCGAGGAGTGCGGCGTCCTGTGCCATCTCCAGCGTCAAGTGCCAGCTGACGGGGAAACCCTCGCTGGCCAGGCGGATGGCCGGCTGCAGGAGTTCAGCGAGGGGGCGCGTGCCGAAGCGGGTGAGCGCGGTCGTCAAGCCGGCTACGAGGCCGGGTACGGCGATGGCGAGCGGGCCGTGCACGTTGGCGTCGTCCTCGACGGCCCGCCAGCCGAAGCGGGTCGCACTCCGACCGGGGAGCAGTCGGTAGAGATCGGGACGGGCGGCCAGCGGCGCGCACATGCCGAAGTCGAGTGCCACTGTCTCCTTCGTGTCGGCACGGTAGACCAGCATCAGGCCGCCACCGCCGATGCCGCTCATGAACGGTTCGACCACACCGAGGGCAAAGGCAGTGGCTACCGCGGCGTCGACCGCATTACCACCGTCAGCGAGTACCTGGGCGCCGATCTCGGCAGCCAGCTCATGCTGCGCGACCACCATACCTCGCTTGCCGAGCGCCTCGGTACGGTCGATGACCCATTCGCTTCTGCTCATCGCTCGCCCTCCGTGACCTTGACCGAACCCCGCACAGGCTACGCTCGATGCCTCAGTGAGGCAAGGGGGGCTGCTCGTTCGCTCGGCAGCGGGGAGCGAGGGCGCGATGCTCCGCTGGGGATGGGCGGATGGTGGGCGCTGCTAGCGAATGCAGACGAACGCCGAACAGACCGTGCGTCGCGGCCGGAGGAGAGCCCTTGACAGCGCTGGAAGCGCTGGGTACGCTGCGCAGTAGCAGAACATTTGTGCGCTGCTGGAGATCGTGATGCTCGGCGGAGGGAACGAAGAAACGCGCGCCACAGTCTTCCAGCCGCCACTGTTCGAACTGGGGCGGGACGGAAGGCTCCGCGGCACGGTGGGGCTCTTGCCTGTCCTGACAGCCGACTCCTCGCTGGACGTAGCCCGGTACTGGTTCCGCCGCTATCTGGAGCAGTCCGGCCATCCGGTCAATACCGTCAAGTCGTACAGCTACGATCTGGCTGTCTTCGAATCGGTGGTCGGTCCCAAGCCGATCCGGGCGATCGACGAACGGGACGTGGCGACGTTCCTGGACCAGAGCCGGGGGCGCTCGACGCGCAAGCGGCGGCTCACGACGCTTTCGACCTTCTTCAAGTACCTGATCACGCGTGCCAAAGTGCTTGAGCATGACCCGACAGCTGCCTTTTACTCCGACCGCATCCCGCTCAAGACGCCGCAGCCGCTCTTCCCCGACGAGCAGGAGCGCCTCCTCGCGGCGGCTGCCGAGGAAGGGCCGCGCACGCACCTCGCGATCTGGCTGATGTTGCGGCTCGGCCTCTCGCGGCACGAGGTGCTCGCGCTGCGAGCGTCCCACATCGATTGGAGCGATCCGGAATGCCCCGTGGTCTATGTGTTCGCCGAAGGGCAAAAGCGGCGCCTGCGCGAGCGCAAGCTCGCTGGCGACCGGGAACTCACGGAGATCTACCAGCGCCTGGTCGACGAGGAGGGGCCGCAGGATCGCCTGGTGCCGATCCTTCCGCAGTCGCTCAACAAGCTGGTGGAGCGGGTCGCTGCCGCCGCCGGCATCCACAAGCCGGTCTCCCCGCAGACGTTGCGGCACACGTTCGCCGTCGAGCAGGCGAAGCGAGGGGCTACCGAGGACGACTTGCTCGAGCTCTTGGGCTTAGCCGACGACGCGCGCAATCGGTTGAGCGTGCGTCGCTACATCCAACTCGCGGCGCCCCCGCTCGATCCGCTGACTAGTGCCCGGTCGAGTCGCTACGGGTGAGGGAACTCACAGCCGTTCGCGCAGCGGGAGTTGCGTGAGCGCGACATCGAGCGTCAAGGCGAGCGGTTGGGCAGTGTCCACGACCACATTGTCGAGCCCGGCGACCGGTTCCATCGTCTCCCCGTAGCGCGCCCGTTGCTCCAAGTAGATCGGCCAGGTGGCCTCGCTCACTTGTCCGGGTTCTCGCGCGCGGTAGCGCAGGCGTTGCTCGACGATCTCCGCTGGGCAGCGGCACTGGAAGAGGATCGGCTGGGCGCCGTACCGCGTCGCCAGCCCGACCGCAGCTTCTCGCCAGGCTCGGTCGAGGAAGGTGGCGTCGAGCACGACCGAGCGGCCCTCGCGCAGGGCGTGCGCTGCCCGTTCGAGCAGCGTCGCGTAGGTCGCGCGCGTCAGCTCCGGACCGTAGATCTCCGCGCCGTAGGGGAGTGGCTCGCGGCGCTCGAGCGCGACGCCGGCCAGTTCTTTGCGCACGATATCCGACGAGTGCACTGTGCACCCCAGACACCGTGCGAGGCGCCGGGCGAGGGCGCTCTTCCCGGTACCGGAGAGCCCGCCGACGAGGATGAGCAGCGGATGCGCCGGTTCGACGAGATACGACGTGGCCAGATCGATGTAGCGCTCGGCTTGGGAGCGGACAGCCGCGAACTCGTCGCTCTCCGGTGCCAGCTCGTCGAGGCGGAAGCAGTTCACTTTGTTGCGGACGTGCGCGCGGTAGACGCTGTAGAAGTGGACGAGGAGCGGGAGTTCCGGGTCGTCCAGGGCGTCGCTGGCGCGCAGCGTCAGCCACTGGGCCAGGTCGCTCCGGCCGTGGTGGTCGAAGTCCATGCTCAGAAACGCGAGGTCGGCGGCGACGTCACCGCAGCGGAGCCGCGGATTGAACTCGATACAGTCGACGATCTGGAACCGAGGCGGGGTGTCGGACGCGACGAAGACGTGCGCCAGGTGCAAGTCGCCGTGACCTTCGACGATCCGCCCTTCGGCGACTCGGCGTTGGAACAGGTCGAGGCGTTCGCGCAGGAAGCGCTCGGAGGTCTGGCGGATCCAGCGGTGCTGGATCGGTGCCAGCACGGTGCCGATGTACGGCTCCGTCTGTTCGAGGTTCTCGCGGATGTTGAACCAGACCGCTTCGGCCGTACCCCACTGATCGATCTCCGGGCTCCGCGCTGCAGCAGCGTAGAAGGTCGCCAGCCGGTCGGCGAGTGCGGCGATCAGTTCCGTCGAGACCTCCCCGCGGTGCAGCCGGCGGAGCAGCGTCTGTTCGAAATCCAGCCTCCGCATCTTGACCGCGTACTCGACGGTTTCGCCGCTCGCTTCCACACGCAGGTGTGGGCCGACGCGGACGATCGGTACCACGCCGAGGTAGACACCCTCGGTCAGCCGCTGGTTGAGCAGCACCTCCTGCTCGCAGAAGAACCGGCGCTGCTCGAGCGTGCTGAAGTCGAGAAAGCCGAAGTTGACCGGTTTTTTGACCTTGTAGGCGAAGCCGTCAGCGAGGAACACGAGGGAAATATGGGTTTCCTCGACATCCACCCAGTCCACCGGAAACGGGTACGCCTCCGGTCGGCTGAGTTCGCTCAGCAGCCAGGCGCGGTGCGCGCGTGCCGTGTCGTCCTGCCCCAACATGCTGCGCCCTCCACCGCGCCAACGCTAGCGCATTCGCAAGGCCCTGGCAACCTCGGGCCTTCTCGCTTGCGTATGATGAGGGAGAGGGTGGCTGGCGAGGGAGGTGGGACGTGCGCTGGCTCGTGCTGACGATGGCGATCACCGGAATGCTCGTGCTGACTGCCCTGACCGTTCCCGGAGCCCGTGCCGCCGAACTGGTCGCTGGCAATGCTGTGACCGTCACTGCGGGCGAACTCCTCGACGACGACCTGTACGCGATGGGGAGCGCGGTCGAGATCGCCGGCGAGGTCACTCGCGATGTCTTCGCGATGGCCGGGACAGTCACCATCGATGGCCGGGTCGGCGGTGACGTCACGGCGATGGCGGGGACGATCCGCACGAGCGGGCCGGTCGCGGGCAGTCTTCGTGTGGCCGGTGGGACGATCGAAGTCACGGGGCCGATCGGCTGGGACCTGGCGGTGCTCGGTGCTGGGTCGGTGACGGTCGGGCCGACCGCCACGGTGGCGCACGATGTCGCTCTGCTCGGTGGCGGGAGCCTGACGCTCGAGGGGACGGTCAACGGGGACGTGCGGGGGAATGTGAGCACTCTCGTGCTGCGCGGTCACGTCAAGGGAGACGTCGACGTTACTGTCGACCGCCTCGACGTCGCCGATGGGGCACAGATCGACGGTGTCCTCCGCTACCGGTCGCCGCAGCCGGCCTCGATCGCTCCGGGAGCGCGCATCGCCGGGGCCGTCGAGTACACCCCCGTCGAGGGCGCTGTGGAGCGGCCGCGCGGGACGCTCGAACGGGTGAACGACTGGCTTTCGACGGTCCTCTTGCGCCTCGGTTGGGCACTGGTCGCCGGCACGCTGCTCGTCCTCGCCTTCCCGCGGCAGACGACACAGGTGACCGACACGCTCCGGCGGGCACCGCTGTGGACGCTGCTCTGGGGCTCGCTCATCGGCGCGGCGGTACCGCTTATCGTACTCGTGATGGCGCTCACGGTGATCGGCCTGGCGGCCGCTCTGTTGCTGCTTGGTGTCTACGTAGCAGTGCTCTATCTCAGTCAAGTGCTCGTCGGTATCGCTGTCCTGCGCTGGTTGCCGATGCCATGGGTGCGCTCGCCACGTCGGCAGGCGCTGTGGCCGATCATGTTGGTAGGGACGGTACTGGCCGTCCTCTGGCGGCTGCTCCCGCTTCCGTACGGCTGGACGATCTGGTGGAGCATCCTCTACGGGGTATTGGCCCTCGGGATGGTCTGGACAGCACTGACCGGTTGGGGACTGCGACCGGCCGCGGCGGCAGCCGCGGTCGACCGACCGCTGACGGGTCCCGCGCACGTGCCCGAACCGCCGGAAGTCCGGGCGCAGGACGACCGCGAGACCCAAAGACGGCAGGAGGACGAGTGAATGGCGGACCGTATCCTGCTCGAGGGGCTCCAGTTCTACGGCTACCACGGTGTCTATCCGGAAGAGCGGCAGCTCGGCCAACGCTTCGCCGTCGATGTGGCGGTCGAACTCGATCTGGCGAGCGCTGGCCGCAGTGATGCTCTGGAGGCGACGGTGAGCTACGGCGCGCTCTACCAGACTGTCCGCGCGGTCGTCGAAGGGGAAGCGCGCGAGCTCTTGGAAGCGGTGGCGGAGGCGATCGCCCGCGCGATCGTGCAGGAGTACCCGACGGTGCAAGCTGTCACAGTCCGCGTGTGGAAGCTCGCACCGCCTATCGCCGGGGCAGTCGTGGGGCGAGCCGGGGTGGAGATCCGTCGGACGAGGCAGGACTACGGGCACGTGGACGAAGGAGCCGCACCATGACGACGACCGTGCTGCCAGCACCGCGTATCGATGCTCCCCCGTTCGATCGCTGGCCCTGGGGCAAACGCACCTTCGTGATGGGGATCATCAACGTGACGCCTGACTCCTTCAGTGGAGACGGGCTCTTGGGACGGTTGGACGAGGTCGTCCGGCGTGCCCAGGAGATGGTCGAAGCGGGGGCCGATATCCTGGACGTCGGCGGTGAGTCGACCCGGCCTGGGCACACGCCGGTACCGGCAGAGGAAGAGCTGGAGCGGGTCGTCCCGGCGATCCGTGCTATCCGCGAGGCGCTCCCGGACGTGCCGATCTCGGTCGACACCAACAAGGCGGTGGTGGCTGAGGCTGCGCTGGCCGCGGGTGCGAACCTCATCAACGACGTGCGTGGTCTGACCGGAGATCCGGAGATGGCCGCGGTCGCCGCACGTACCGGGGTGCCGGTGGTGATCATGCACGACCTCCCGATCGAGCGTCCCGAGGACCTGATTCCGCGTCTGGTGCGGGACTTGGCACAACGGATCGAGCGGGCGCTGGCCGCCGGTGTCCAGTGGGAGCGGATCATCATCGACCCTGGCTTTGGGTTCGGGAAGGAGCCGGAACTCAACCTGCTCATGCTCCGGCGCCTCCGCGACCTCACCGTCTTCGGGCGACCGATTCTCGTAGGGACGTCGCGCAAGCGGACGATCGGGTACGTGTTGGGCACGCCTCCGGAGGAGCGGGTGGAAGGGACGGCGGCCACGGTCGCGCTCGCCATCGCCAACGGTGCCGACATCGTCCGCGTCCACGACGTGAAGCAGATGGTCCGGGTGGTTCGAATGAGCGACGCGATCGTGCGAGGGACATGGTGATCGTCTACATCGGCCTCGGGAGTAATCTCGGCGATCGCCGAGCGACACTGCGGGATGCGGTGCGGCAGCTCGGTGCGTACGGACAGGTGGTCGCTGTCTCCTCGCTCTACGAGACCGAGCCCGTCGGCTTGCGCGAACAACCGTGGTTCCTCAATGCGGTCGTCGCGCTGGAGACGGAGTTGGATCCACACAGCATGCTCGCAACGCTTCTGGCGATCGAGCGCCGAGCCGGTCGCGTGCGCACGTTCCGCAACGCACCGCGCACGCTCGACTTGGACCTCCTGCTCTACGGAACGCTGGTGAGCGAGAGCGAGCACCTTTCGCTGCCGCATCCGCGCCTGCACGAGCGCAGCTTCGTCCTCGTGCCGCTGGCGGAGATCGCGCCCGAGTTGGTCCACCCCCGCTTGGGGGAGCCGGTGCGCGTGTTGCTCGACCGGCTCGGTGAGAGTGCGACGGTCGTCCGGCGCGTCGCCGGCCCTGAGTGGATCGAAGAGGAGACACCTGCGTGACCGTGCACGAGAGTACGCCGGCCGTACTGGCGCTCGATATCGGCAGTTCGTCGGCGCGCGCCGCCCTGTTCGACGAAACAGGACAGTTGCTCGAGGGCACGTTGTACCGCGTCTCCTACCGCCTCCAGACCGGACCGGATGGGCGCGCGGAACTCGAGCCGCTCGAGCTCGCTGAGCAGATCGAGCGACTCTTGGATACCGTGCACGCGGTTACCCCGATGTCGATCCGCGCCGTCGGGATCAGCTCCTTCTGGCACAGCCTGCTCGGGCTGGATGCCACCGGACGACCGACGACCGCGGTCACGATGTGGGCCGATACGCGGGCCCGCGACGCTGCCCGTCGGTTGCGCCAGCGCCTCGATCCGGCAGAGCACCACCAACGGACGGGCGCGTACCTGCACCCGAGCTATCCCGTCGCGCGCTACGTCTGGGTGACGGAGACGTTCCCGAGGGTGCGGGCGGCGGCGGCGCGGTGGTGCGCATTCCCCGATTTCTTGCTGCTGCGCTGGACCGGCGTGTACCGGACGTCGGTCTCGATGGCCTCCGGGACTGGTCTCTTCGATACCTGGCGCGTCGCCTGGGACGAGGAGACGTGTGCAGCGATCGGGTTGGATCCGGCCGCGTTGCCGTCCATCGACGATGCTGCAGCCCACATCGCTCCGGACTACGCCGCGCGCTGGCCGCGTTTCGCTGCGGCTGCCTGGTTTCCCGCCTGGGGTGACGGCGCGTGCTCCAACGTCGGGAGCGGCGCGGTCGGTGAGGACCGTGCGACGATCATGATCGGAACGTCGTCGGCAGTGCGGGCGCTCTGGCGCGGGGAACCACTGGCTGTGCCTTGGGGATGCTGGCTCTATCGCCTGGATCATCGTTACGTGCTGGCTGGTGGTGCCCTGAGTGAGGGCGGCGACCTGGTCGATTGGATCCGACGGCGGTTCGTGCTCCCAGCGGAACCGGAACTGTGGGAGCGCGTCCAGGCGTTCGAACCCGGATCGACGGGACTGGTGTGGATCCCGACGATCGCCGGCGAGCGCAGCCCGGGGTGGCCGGTCGATGCCACGGCGCTGCTCGCCGGAGTGCGGTTGAGTCACGACGGCGTGGCGATCCTGCGCGCGGCGCTGGAGGCGGTCGCGTGCCGGATCGCCGACGTCGTCGAGTTGCTCGTCACGGTCAAACCGGAACTCACTTGCTTCATCGGGAGCGGGAACGCGCTCGTGGGAGTTCCAGGGTGGGCACAGATCGTCGCCGATGCGGTCGGGCGAACGCTCGTTTTGGCGCCGGATCCAGAAGCGTCGTTGCGCGGTGCGGCGCTGGTGGCGTTGACGCGCCTGCTCGATCTCCCGCTCGAAGAATTGGCACGCTCGGAGGTCGGTGGCTGGATGCGCCTGACCCCGGACGCAGCAGCGTCAGCCCGCTATCGGCAGTACCGGGAGCGGATGAAAGTGTTGGGAGCGGCTGTCGCCGCTCTCGAAGGTGGACAGGGAAAGGAGTAGCAGTGCCGTGGAACGGAAGGGTCGGGTCGTCGCAGTCTGTTCGAGCTCGCAGGGCGGTGTGCCGAAATACCGGCGACTTCTCATCGAGGTCGGTCCGGACGGCGTGGTGGGAGACTATCACGCCGGTCCGTACAACCGGCACAAGAAGCGTGGGGAACCGGAACCGAATACGCGTCAACTCACCATCGTGGCGCAGGAAGTCCTCGACGACGTCAACGGCGAGCTCGGCATCCAGCTCGAGCCCGGATTCCTGGGCGAGAACCTGACCGTCGAAGGGCTCGGCGACCTGAGCGATCTGGTTCCGGGCGATCGTCTGATCGTTGGGACGGTCGTCTTGGAGATCACCGCACAGAACCAGCCGTGCAGTACGCTGGCCGTGTATCACCCGTTGCTGGTCAAGGCGCTGCACGGTCGTCGCGGGGTATGTGCGGTCGTCCGGGAGCCCGGAGTGATCCATCCGGGGGATCCGGTCGTGGTCGAGAGAGGCGGGCGCTAGCCGTTCGCTGCCTGGGTCGCTTCGCCTGCCCAAGAGAGGCGCTCGCCGGCCTGGCGTAGCTCGCGCACTTTGCGCCGCTGCGCGCGATCGAGCTTCATGAGGAGGTGCAGGAGTTGTTCCTGCTCCTCGAGCGTGAGGCCGGCGAACTGCTGGATGTGGAGTTGCTCTTGCTTCGGCAGCAACCGGTCGCAGTACTCCTGCCCCTTCTCGGTGAGGTAAAGTCGCTTGGCGCGCCCATCGGGGACGCGCCGGATCAATCCCAGGCGTTCCATCCGCTGCAGGAGCTGCGTCACGTTGCCCGGGGTGACCAGCATCCGTTCAGCCAACTCCTGCTGGGTGATACCGGGACACTTGCCGATATGGAAGATGACGTCGAGTTGGGCGAAGGTCAGCCCGTGCTCGTAGGCGTGCGCAGCCGATTCCCGTTCGGTGCGATACGCGATGCGCATCAGATAGATCCAGGCACGGACTGCCGGGTGACGTGTCCGCGTCGGAATCGGTGAACACGGATTCTTTTTCTGCTCCATCGCCTCGATCCCACTTGTCAGAACGGTGGAGTCCTTGCTGAACGCATTCTACTGCATGCCACTGCTGTGTGGAAGACCCTTTCGAGATGCCTGTGTGAGGTCACTGCACGCTCGGTACAGCCGAGCCGGCCCACCCTCGCCACGATTCTACGCTGCCGATTCGATACCGTACAGGCGGTCGCTCCTCGGTACCCCGGGCGTTCGCCTGTGCCGGGTGGCGGCAGCGAGGTGGACGCCAGCGAGGCGTCTGAGCCAGCTGCCGGCCGAGCGACGATTTGGGGCTACACAGTGAACTCGGGTACACTCGAGGCGTACGACGCTGGGAGGCGACGATGACGGCACTCGTATCGAGCGGCATCCACCATATCACCGCGGTGACGGCGCGCGCACCGGAGAACGTGCGATTCTACACCCGTGTCCTCGGGCTGCGGTTGGTCAAGAAGACCGTGAACCAGGACGACGTCTCGGCCTACCATCTCTTCTATGCCGATGCTATCGGGAGTCCGGGGACCGAGGTGACGTTCTTCGACTGGGCCCATCTTCCTCCCCACCGACCCGGCCACGGGGACATCGCACGTATCGCGCTGCGCGTGGACAGTCCCGACGTGCTCGACTGGTGGTTGGAATGGCTGGCTGGACACGGTGTGCCGGCGCTCGAGCGAGGACGGTATGCCGGGCGAGAGGCGCTGTTCTTTACTGACTTCGAGGGGCAACGGCTGGCGCTGGTGGACGACGGCGGCGTTCCTGGGGGGCAGCTCTGGGAGCGGTCTCCTGTGCCACCGCAGTATCGGATCAAGGGGATCTTCGCCGTTACGCTCGTCGTCCGTGCCTTCGAACCGACAGCGCGCGTCCTGACCGACGTCCTAGGTTTCCGGCTGAGCACAGAAGAGCGTGCCCCCCATCGCGTCGCGCTGTTCGAAACGGGCCACGGTGGGCCAGGCGCGCTCGTCGTGGTGGAGGAACGTCCTGACCTCCCGCGAGCGCACCTGGGAGCGGGTGGAGTCCACCACGTCGCGTTCCGCGTGCCGGATGACGAGACGCATCGGGCGTGGCGCGAGCGGATCGCTCGTGCTGGTATCCCCGTGACGCCGCAGATCGACCGCTACTACTTCCGCTCGCTCTATTTCCGCGAACCGGGCGGTATCCTCTACGAGCTCGCCACCGATGGGCCAGGTTTCGCCGTCGACGAGGACGTCGAGCATCTGGGAGAAAAGCTCTCGCTCCCGCCCTTCTTGGAACCACGGCGAGCCGAAATCGAAGCGCAGCTGCGTCCCTTGGAACCGGTGGTTTCCTGATCGATCGGGGCAGCGGAGCTGGAACGAGCGAGCGCCGGGGTTCTCCCGGCGCTCGGGCTTCGTGCAGCCTGGCGGCCTGTCTCAGCGCTTGAGTCCCTCGCGGTAGCGCTGGGCGACCGCGTCCCAATTGACGACGTTCCACCAGTTGGCAATGTACTCCGGGCGCCGATTCTGGTACTTGAGGTAGTAGGCATGCTCCCAGACGTCGAGCCCCATGACGGGGTAGAGGTTGTCCATGAAGGGGCTGTCCTGGTTGGGGCGCGTGACGATCTGGAGCTTGCCGTTCTGGTCGAGCACGAGCCAGGCCCAGCCGGAACCGAAGACACCCGCTGCCGCGGCCGAGAACTGCTCCTTGAACTGCGCGAAGCTGCCGAAGGTCTCGGCGATCGCCTGGGCGAGGTCACCGGTCGGCTCACCTCCGGCGTTCGGCCCCATGATCTGCCAGAAGATCGTGTGGTTGGCGTGGCCGCCACCGTGGTTACGCACGGCAGTGCGGATATCCTCGGGGATCTCGTTGATGCGGCGGAGCAGTTCCTCGATCGGCATGGCGGGGATTTCCGGGTGCTTTTCCAGCGCGGCGTTCACGTTGCGCACATAGGCGCCGTGGTGCGCTGTGTGGTGGATCTCCATCGTCCGGGCATCGATGTACGGCTCGAGCGCATCGTAGGGGTACGGCAACGGTGGGAGTTCGTACGGCATCGGAACCCTCCCTTTCCCACAGCGATCCGGACCGACCAGTCGGCGGTGCGGTGAACCGCTCAGCATCGCCTTCCGATACTGCACCGCTCGGTTGAAGTATGGCGTATGACGCGCGCGAAGGGTAGGTCGATCGGCGGTGCACGCATCGCGGCAGCGGCTCCGCTCGACCGGGGCACACCATGCCGATGACGCGGTACGCCTGCGCGCTGGCCTGGCCGATCGTCAGCGCGCTGGCGCTGCTGCGGCGGCGCGTTCGACGACGGCTGCTGCCGCCACGACGAGGTCTTCCCGCCACGGTCGCGCTACGAGTTGCAGACCGACTGGCAGACCGCTCCCGGTCGTACCGGCCGGGACACTGATCGCCGGCCAGCCGAGCAGGTTGAAGGGAGCGGTGAGCCAGCTAGAACGCGGTGACCACACCCCGAGCGGCGGGGCGGTGTCCGGTGCCGTCGGCAGCGCGAGGAGATCGAGGCGGTGAACCGCGAGGAGAGCGGTGAGCCGATCGCGTGCGCGTGTGGCGAGGCGTTGCGCGACGACATAGGACCAGTTCGGATAGGCGAAGCAGCCGAGCAGGCGGAGCCGGAAGAAGTCCCCGTACCGCCGCCACCAGGCACGGGCGAGCGGGCCATGGAGCCCGGCGATTTCCAGTTGGGCGATCGTCGCACTGAGGACGCGGAGTTCTTCGAGTTCGGGAAGGGTGAGCGTGACGAGTTCGGCGCCAGCCGCTCGCAGCGCGGTCAGCGCCGGCTCGAGCGTCGCGAGTACCTCCGGTTCCGCCAGCAGGCGGTCGTCAGCGAATGCCCGCACCACCGCGATGCGCAGCGGTAGCCGTTCGGTGCGTGCCGCAGCGACCACGTCGGGGAGTGGTGCTGCGCGTGTCCGCGGGTCTTCCGGGTCGCTACCCGCCATCGCGGCGAGCGCGACAGCGGCGTCGCTGACCGTCCGCGTGATCGGCCCGAGGTGGTCGAGCGACCAGGCGAGCGGGAAGACGCCAGCCAGGCTCACCCGGCCGAAGGTCGGTTTGAGGCCGACGAGGCCACAGTAGGCAGCTGGAATGCGGATCGATCCTCCGGTATCCGATCCCACCGCCATCACGACCATACCAGCGCCGACCGCTGCCGCCGAGCCGCTGGAAGAGCCGCCGGTGTCGCGGTCGGGGGCGCGCGGGTTGCGGACGGCGCCGTAGTGCGGGTTGGTGGAGGAGCCGGCGTAGGCGAACTCCGGCAGCCGAGTCTTGCCGACGATGACGGCTCCTGCCTCGCGGAGCCGGTTCACCACAGCCGCGTCTCGCTCGGCGACACGGTCGGCGAGGACAGTCGAGCCAGCAGTCGTCGGCGTGCCGGCGAGGTGGACCAGGTCCTTGAGCGCGACGGGGAGACCATGCAACGGGCCGCGGTCGATCCCGCGCCGGAGCTCCGCGTCGGCCTGTTCGGCGGCGGCCAATGCCTGCTCAGGGAGCACGAGCTGAAAGGCGTTGAGGTGACGGTCCTGCTCCTCGATGCGGCGCAATGCCTGCTCGACGAGTTCGCGCGCCGAGCTCTCGCCGCGGCGGAGCTGGCGGGCCAGCGCCAAGATCTCCGGGAGGTCACCGGTCGAGCCGGTCGACACGGCTGCAGGAGGCTCGGCGGAGAGCGGGAGACGGTCGCGCAGGAGGTCGGGAAGCTCGTCGACGGGCGCCTGCTGGTCGATGAGGCGCTGGAACGCCAGCGCAGTGGCGAAGAACCCGTCGGCCTGGGCGCGTTCGAGCTCTTCGTCCTCGTAGGGAACGCCCAGTGCGTTCAGGTTCTGGCGGGCCATCGTCAGGGGATCGAAGGTGTCCATCGGTGTTCCGTACCTTCCTCGACAGCTCCGGTCGATTCAGCCCCTGCATCGTAGCGCGTCGCCAGCGGCTGTGGAAGCGCCGCGCCACACGGGCGCAGCGTCGGTTACGATACCCACGGTCGGGAAGGAAGGGTTACCGAGGAGGCGACACGATGCCGGAAAGCCCACTCGCACCGGACGTCCTCAAGGCGTTGCAGACGCTCACCACGCCGACAGTCGCGAACGCGATCGAGCTCTTCGACATCCGGCCGCGCAACGTCGGTTTCATGGACGCGAGCATCAAGTGCATGTTCCCGCACCTCGGTACGATGGTCGGGTATGCAGTGACGGCGAAGATCCGGGCCGCACAACCGGCGCGACCGGGTGAAGCCGTACCTCGGCGGGCGATGTGGGAATACATCCTGACGATTCCGGAGCCCCGGATCGTCGTCATCCAAGACCTCGACGATCCGCCGGTCGGTTCCTTCTGGGGCGAAGTGAACGCGAACATCCACCGCGCGCTGGGGTGTATCGGCACCGTGACGAACGGTGGGGTACGCGACCTCGACGAAGTCGAACGGTTAGGCTTCCACTTCTTCGCGAGTCAGGTACAGGTGTCGCACGCCTACGTGCACGTGGTCGAGTTCGGTACACCGGTCACCGTCGGCGGACTGACCGTGCATCCGGGAGACCTCCTGCACGGCGACAAGCACGGGGTGATCCAGATCCCGCTGGAGATCGCGCCGGAGCTGTACCGCGCGGCCAAGGAGATCGAGGCGCGGGAGCGCCGGATCATCGAAGCCTGTCAGGCTCCCGGGTTTTCGATCGAGCGGCTGGCCGAGCTCTACGGCTGAGCCCCGTCGCTCACCCAGCGCACGCTGATCTCCGGCGGGTGCCGCAGCGTCTGGAAGATCACGCAGAACTGCTCGGTCTTCTCGCGCAGCGACGCTAGCTGCTCCGGTGTGGCTTCTGGCGCGTCGATCGCGAGGTGGAGACGGATAGTTCGGAAGCCGACCGGCACGTCGCGAGCGATACCGAGTGTGCCGCGGAGATCCAGGTCTCCCTCAGCGGTGACCCCGATGTGGCGGTAGGGCACGCCGAGGGCGGTCGCGACCATCTGGCAGGTAATCTGCGCGCAGGCAGCGAGGGCCGCGAGCAAGAGGTCGCCGGAGCAGTTCGCAGTGCCAGGACCACCGACACCCGGATGCGCCTCGCTGACGATGGTGCCGCCGGTCGTCTCGATGAGGCAGCGTAGCGGGCTCTCGAAGGTGTGGGCGACAGCGCGCAGTGTGATCTGCGCCGCCTCCGGCTCTTCCCGATAGCGCTGCTTGAGAGGACGCTGCAGGGCGCGGAGATCCATCCGTTTCCTCCTCTCGCTCCCCAATACTCCCACTGGGTAATATTCGGCCTGGTCGAGGCCATGCTGCGTCGAGGATACCGAAGGCTGCGCGCGTTCGGCCGGGTGGACGTCGTCGACTTCCGAAGGGTTGAGGTGGCGCGGCGATGGGACAGAGGCGCCCTCTCTTCTGGCTCGCTGGTACCGCCGCAGGCGCGCTCGGTCTGGCTGCCCTCGCCTACCGGGTCGCCCACATACCCTATCCGCGCTTCGGTCTGCAGCGGTCGACACCCTAACCGGCGTGCCACTGGCGGTCGCTTCCGGCTCGGCGAGTCTCTTCTCCCATTGCTCGTCCCCGCTCGCATTCGAGTCGCTCGGCGGTACGGCCGTCTCTGGCCGCATCGTACCGTGCCAGCCCTCTCCTACTTGGATGGCCGGTTTCGCGCTCGGAGCGAGTCTCGTGTTCCTCCCGCTCGGCGCGATCAGCGGGCTGGGTGGCGCGACGGTCCTCGCTGGCCTCCTCTTCCCGACCACTCCGGCACGAGCGCTCCGGTTCGGCGTCGCGCTTGTCCTCGCGATGCTGGCCAGTGCTCAGCTCGGTCCCTGGACGCTTCCGACCGACTGGCTCAGTCGCCGCGGGCGGCGGATCGCGCTGCGGGAGGCGAGCGACGTCCGATGCACGCGAGCCCTGCCGGACGGCGCCGGCTACATGGCAGCGGACGTCGGCTGAACCGGTCCCATCATGGCCGGTCTGGCTGTGCATGCGACACTGCTTGTTGGCGTCGTTCCTGCGGCGCTCGCGTTCACCGTCGCGGCGCTTTCCTTCGTGCTCGGGCTCATCGGCCTCGCTTGGCTTGCGGCTCGTCACACCAGCGCGCTGCGCGAGCGGGCCCGGGCGACGAGCCTCGCACTGCGGCGCTGGTCAGCTACGCTCCTTTTGGCCCTCGCGCTCTACTTCCTCGCCACGGCGCTCTGGCCCGCGCCGTTCGTCCGCCTCTTTCCGGTCACGCCGTCCGGACGCTGACCGGGAAGGGAGCGTGGCGCGCCGCCTCAGCCCCGTCGAGCGCAAGACGTGCCAGCGTCGCGTCGAGCAGCGCTTCCAGCGCGACCCGCTGGAGCGCGAGCGTGGCGGCGGTGATCGCGGGTATCGCCGCGGTGGGCACGGCGAAGTCTGGCAGGACTTTGATGCCCGGCAACGTGAAGCGCCGCACTGCGCGGTCTGCGTTCTCGACCAATGCTGCACGGGCTGCCGCGACCTGCGACGCCGACCCGCGCCGCTGTGCAGCGAGCGTCCGTACCGCCTCCGGGGCGAGCAGGGCCAAACCCCGGCTCAGATCGTCGACGCAGGGGGCTCCGCGCACCTGGGCGAGGTCGTCGAGGAGCGCGCGGGCCGCATCAGGGAGCGTGCGGAAGTCCGGCAACGGCGGAACGCGCTCGTCGATCTGCCGCGGCAGTTCCGCCGGACGGACCGGGATCGGCTCCCGATCGGGGACCGTCACGGTTGCAGGTGGGTTCGCGTCGCTCGTCCGGCCGACGAGCCCGACGGCGAAGGCAGTGAGGACGAGCAGCAAGCGTGGCCCGAGGTCGTGCTCCCGCAGGATCAGCTGCCGAGCGGGCACGAAGGGTTCGCCCGGTGCTGCCAGGGTCGCTAGCTGGTCGACTGCGAGTGCCCGCAGTGCGTCGCTCGCCGCCTCGAAGGCGGAGCTGCGGATAAAAGGGCTGAACTGTCGCACCGCGAAGGCGAGATACGGGGGCCAGGCGGCGAGAAAGCGGAAGGGGAAGGGGACATCCGGGATCCGTAAGGCGGTGCGCAGGTCTTCGTAGACCGGTGCGACGCGGGCGGAAGCAGCGTCGGGCCAGATCTCCGTCAGCGTCGCGAGGTCGATCTGTTGCGTCTGCCCGTACTCAGCGCCCATCGAGTACCTCTTCCTTCCCGTTGTACCACTCTCTGGACAGTATGCTTTCCTCCGTGCATACAATACACGCCGCCGCCTCCGTGTGCAGCGAGGTCGTGGGTGTATGGAAGGTGCCGCTCGTCCGCTCCAGTCTTCGACACTCTGGCAGCTCGTAGCCGTGGGGTTGAGCCTCGTGACCCTTTCGGCATTCTGCTGCATTGCCAGCGTAGCGGTGCTAGGGACGACGCCGGCAGCGCTGGTCGTCGCTGGAACTCTCGCAGTGGTCGTGGCACCAGCGTACGCGCTCTACCTGCTCGCGTTAGACCGACTCGAGCATGAGCCCCCATGGTTGCTTGCCTTGGCGTTCCTGTGGGGAGCCGGCGTAGCGGCGCTGGGAGGGGGAACGGCGACGTGGGTGTTGCAAGCGTCGACCAGCTTTGTCCTCGGCTTGTCGTCCTCAGCGAGTGAGACACTCGGGACTGTGCTCTTCGCGCCGGTGACCGAAGAGATCGCGAAGGGACTGTTCGTCGTTCTCCTCGCCACGCTCGCGCGGCACGAGTTCGATGACGTCGTCGACGGCATTGTCTACGGTGGGCTCGTCGGGCTGGGCTTTGCCGTTATCGAGGATTTCTTCTACTATGCTGCGATGTTCCTCGAGGAGGGGCTGGCGAGTACCGGTCTGCTCTTCTTCGTCCGTGGTGTCCTTACGGGATTTAACCACTCGCTCTATACCGCGATGACGGGGCTGGGGTTGGGGCTCGCTGTGCAGACGCGCTCCCGGCTCGCCGGTTGGCTGTTCAGCCTCGGTGGCCTCCTCTTCGCTATCCTGCTCCATGCCTTGTGGAACGGGCTGACCGTTCTGAGTCAAGTGCGGGAGGACGCTGTCTTGTTTCTCGCCGTCCTCCTCGGGTATCCGGTGCTGATCGTCGTGCCCTTAGCGCTACTCCTCGGCGTCATCGCATTCGTCCAGGCACGGCGCCGGTCGCGCGATGTCGAACGCTATCTCGCGGCGGCTGTACGGCGCGGCTTCGCTGGCCCAGACGATGTGCTCGCACTCACCCGACCGTGGCGGCGTCGTGCCCGGCAGTGGCAGATGCTCTGGCGCTACGGTTGGCGCGCGTACTGGTTACGGCGCCGACTCGACATCGCGCTCGTGGACTGGGCCTATCGTCTCTGGCACCGTGAGTCTGGGCGTGCCCTACCGAAGTACCTTGCCAGCTACGACGCCGAAGCCCTGGAGACGCGGATCGCCCAGTGGTGCGCTGAACTCGCGCAGATCCTGCAGGCGAGAGCACGCTGATACACTTGCTTGAACGGATGTGCAGGAGAGACGAAGGCGACGACTGAGTTATGCAAGGCCAGCAGATCGTGACCACGCACCAACGACCGACGCGCGACCGGTTGACCCTCCACGACTTCACCCTCCCCGAGTTGGAGGCGTGGATCGTGGAGCGCGGCTATCCGCGGTACCGGGCGCGCCAGCTCTTCCACTGGGCCTACCAGCAGCTCGCGCTCGACTACGCGGTGATGAGCGTCCTCCCGAAGGGGATGCGCGAGGAGCTCGCGGCGGCACTCCCGATCTCCCACCTGGTGGAAGTGCGACGGCGGATCGCCGACGACGGTGAGACAGTCAAGTTCTTGTTCCGCACGCTCGACGATCACTTCGTCGAGACGGTGCTCATGTTCTACCCGGACCGCACGACGGTGTGCGTCTCGTGTCAGATCGGGTGTGCGGTCGGCTGCAGCTTCTGCGCGACGGGACTCTCCGGTCTGATCCGTAATCTCAGCGCCGGCGAGATGGTGAGCCAGGTCGTCCACGCGGCCCGAGTCGCCCGCGAACGGGGGCGCCGCCTGTCGAACATCGTCGTGATGGGGATGGGCGAGCCGTTCCAGAACTACGATGCTGTCATGCGCTTCGTCGCCATCGTCAACGAGCGGGCGGGGCTCGGGATCGGCGCGCGCCACATCACGCTCTCGACTGCCGGTGTGGTGCCGTTCATCGACCGCTTGGCCGAGGAACCCTACCAGGTGAAACTGGCTGTCTCGCTGCACGCGCCGAGCGACGGGCTGCGTTCACAGCTCGTGCCGCTCAACCGTCGCTGGCCGGTCGATGAGCTCTTGGCCGCCTGCCAGCGCTACGTGGCCAAGACGGGACGGCGGGTGACTTTCGAGTACGTCCTCATCGAGGGGCTCAACGACGACGAGCGAACAGCGGCCGAACTCGCGCGCAAACTCCGGGGCCTGCTCTGCCACGTCAACCTCATCCCGTACAACCCGACGCCGGCTGCACCGCTCTATCGCCGCCCCGGCCCGGAGCGGATCGAGCGCTTCCGGGCGGTGCTCGAGCGCTACGGGATTGCGGCGACCGTCCGCTATTCGCGCGGCGTCGAGATCGCAGCAGCCTGTGGTCAACTCCGCGCGCACGAGGAGACGCGGCGGGGGCGTCGGTTGGTCGTTTCGGCCCAGCGTTGAAGGGACTGTGCATGCGGATCGCGGTCGTCGACCCGTTTTCGGGTGCGAGCGGTGACATGCTGCTCGGTGCGCTGGTCGACGTTGGGGTCTCGCTCGAGGACCTCGCCGCCGCGCTCGCGTCCTCCCTCGACCTCACCGGATACCGTCTCGAGGCCGAGCAGGTGGTGCGGCAGGGGCTGCGTGGTACGCGCGTCCGCGTGGTGGTGGAGGAAGACCAACCACCGCGTGACTGGGCAGCCATCCGTACGCTGCTCGCCGAATCCGCCTTGCCCGCGCGGGTGAAGGAGCGCGCGATCGCCGTGTTCCAGCGGCTCGCGGAGGCCGAGGCGCGCGTGCACGGTGTACCGGTCGAGACCGTCCACTTCCACGAGGTCGGTGCTGTGGACTCGATCGTCGACGTCGTCGCTGTGGTGTGGGGATTCGAGCTGCTCGGCGTGGAAGCGATCGCCTGCGGGCCGTTGCCGCTGAGCCGTGGTTGGGTGGAGACGGCGCACGGCCGCTTACCGGTGCCTGCCCCGGCGACCGCGGAGCTCTTGGCTTCGGCTGCTGTGCCGACGGTTCCAGTAGATATCGAGGCAGAGCTGGTGACGCCGACCGGGGCAGCACTCTTGGTCGCGCTCGCACAGTTCCAACGTCCCGCTTTCCGGCCGGAGCGGGTCGGGTACGGCTTCGGCACGCGGGATCTGCCGTGGCCGAACGCGCTGCGGCTCTGGGTCGGTGAGGCTACCGGTCTCCCCGCCGGTACAGACGACGAGCTCCTGCTGCAGACCAACCTCGACGACATGAACCCGCAGTTCGTCGAGCCCCTGATCGACGCCCTCTTCGCCGCCGGCGCGCTCGACGTCTACTGGACGCCGATCGTGATGAAGCGTTCGCGCCCGGCGGTGGAAGTGAGCGTCATCTGTCGGGCAGCCGATCGGCCGCGCCTCGAACGAGTACTCTTCGAACACTCGACGACGTTCGGTGTGCGAGCGATCCGGCTCGAGCGGACGAAGCTCGAGCGTCGCGTGGTGACGATGGCCACACGCTGGGGCGACATCGCCGTAAAGGTGAAGCTGTGGGGTGGCCGCGTCGTCGATGCGGTACCCGAGTACCGCGATTGCCTGGCGGCTCACCAGCGCACCGGTGTCCCGATCTGGGAAGTGTGGGAAGACGCGCGACGCGCGGCGGCGGGGTGGATAGGCCGGGCCGCCAGCGACAGCGACCTCGCGGAACGCTCTTAGCGAGGCGACGGCGACGCAGACGTTGGAGACGCGGGTCTTGCGTCGGCGTGCGCTCGCCTGCTAGAGTTAGTCAGGGCTAATTTTGAAGTTTGCCGGTCTGTGCGTGAAAGCGAGAGGTATCGATGGTCGACTGGCTGTTCGCGCAAGATCCGCTCGTGCAGGCGTTCCTGGGTGGCCTCTTGACGTGGGGTGCGACCGCGCTAGCGGCAGCGGTGGTCTTGCTGCGACGCGGCATGGCGCGGTGGCTCCTCGATATGATGTTGGGCTTCGCAGCTGGCGTCATGATCGCAGCCAGTGTCTGGTCGCTGCTCATCCCGGCGATGGACGTGACCGCGCAGAACGGCGGAATCCCCTGGGTGCCGGCAGCGACCGGCGTCGTGCTCGGTGCGCTCGCGTTACGGTTGGTCGACCGGTTTCTCCCTCACCTGCATCTCTTCTTGCCGCGCGAGGCTGCGGAAGGAGTCTCGACGACCTGGCGGCGCACCACGTTGCTGATCTTGGCCATCACGCTGCACAACGTTCCCGAGGGACTGGCGGTGGGCGTCGCGTTCGGTGCCGCTGCGCGCGTGGCGGATCCGGAGCTGGCGCTCTCGCTGGCGAGCGGTGCCGTGGCGCTGGCGATCGGCATCGCGCTCCAGAACGTTCCGGAAGGATTGGCGGTGGCGATGCCCTTGCGGCGGGAGGGGTTCAGTCCGTTCCGCTCCTTCTGGTATGGGCAGCTTTCGGCCATCGTGGAACCGGTGGCGGCGCTGATCGGTGCGGCAGCGGTCCTGCTCGTGGAGCCGATCCTTCCGTACGCGATGGGGTTCGCCGCTGGCGCGATGCTGTACGTCGTCGTCGAGGAACTGATTCCGGACTCGCAACGGGGTGATCACGGGGACCTGGCGACGACCGGCACCATCGTCGGGTTCACAGCCATGATGGTGCTCGACACCGCGCTGGGGTGAGCCACCGAGCGACGGACCTCGGCAGTATCTAGGGCATTCACTCGTCGTCGTGTTCGGATCGACGTGGCGCGAATCGAGTGGAGCCCTCCGTGCGCACAGCTGTCCGACTGACAATCAACCTTCGGGCCACCTGCAGATCGACCGGCCGAGCATCGGTGCGGAGGAAGCGGTGCAGGTCGCGTGTACCGTCGAGAACGTGGGCGCGCGGGAAGGGAGCGACGTCGTCCAGCTGTACGTGGGCTTTCCACCGAGTGCCGTGCGCCGGCCGGTCAAGGAGCTGCGCGGCTTCCGTCGTGTGCACCTCCAGCCCGGACAGGCGGAGGAGGTGCGGTTCGTCCTCGAGCCGCGGGACCTCAGCTTCTTCGAGGAGGCGCGTCAGCGATGGGTGACGCCTGCCGGCACCTACACAGTGATGGTCGGCGCCGACGCGCGCGATATCCGGCTGGTCGGCCAGTTCGCTGTGCGCGAAGACCTGGAATGGACACCCAGCCAGCGCTTTCGCCGGTGATCGGCCGATCGCTCAGCTGCGGCGATCGAACGTCCGGTTTGCCGAACCGGCAATCCGGACGTGATCGCAGCGTGCCGCCGTTCCGCGCTCGTCGCGGTCGGTTCGAGTATGAAGAACATGTGGGTTGCGGATGGTCACCGAATCCGTCTAGGATGACGACGGGTCCGGGTGATCGCTGCGTGGTCTGCACTGCGACGAGCAGACTGGAGCGGGAGGAGCGCATGCACGAGACGGTGAGTCGGTCGAGTGCCGACGCAGCGGCGCAGCGTGCTGTCGTGGTCCGAGTGACCGATGTGGTCAAGTACTTTCGGCACGGGCAGCGGCAGCTGCAGGCGCTGGACCGGGTGAGCTTCGACCTCCGCGAGGGACGGTTCTTGGTCATCGTCGGTCCGAGCGGGTGCGGTAAGACGACGTTGCTCCGCATCCTGGCCGGGTTGGAGCACCAGGACGGCGGCGAAGTATGGATGCGGCCGAGTCGTGACGGACATCCTCCCTTCGCGATGGTCTTCCAGGAGCAGTCGGTCTTTCCCTGGATGACTGTGCGCGACAACGTGGCCTACGGCCTTAGGTTGCGTCGCACGCCGCGCTCCGTGATCGAGGACCGCGTGGCCCACTGGCTCAGCAAGGTCGGGCTGAGCGGCTTCGAGCGTGCCTATCCGCATCAGCTCTCGGGTGGGATGAAGCAGCGGGTCTCCATCGCTCGCGCCTTCGCTGTCGATCCCGACGTGCTGCTGATGGACGAGCCGTTTTCAGCGCTGGACGAACAGACGCGCACCATTCTCCAGCAAGAGGTTTCGGCGCTCTGTGAGGAGCAGCAGAAGACGGTGATCTTCGTCACGCACTCGATCGACGAGGCGATCACCCTCGGAGACGAGGTGTTGGTCATGACGCACCGGCCGGGACGGGTGAAGCGGTTGATCACCGTGCCGTTCCCGCGCCCGCGTGATGTGGTCGAGGTGCGCGCCGATCCACGGTACGGGGAGCTGTACGAGGAAATCTGGGGACTCATCGCCGAAGAGGTCCGACGCGGACCACAGGAGGGTTGAGATGGCCGAGCAGAGCGTTGCCGTGGAACGGACGGTCGTCCGACGGAGACGCTGGTTCCGCCGCGCCGGTGCCAAGACGGAGCTCGCGGTGCAACTGCTGTCGCCGATTGCTTTGCTCTTGCTCTGGGAGGTGGCGGCGCAGGCCGGTTGGGTCGACCAGCGCTTCTTTCCTGCGCCGAGCGCCATCGTGCAGGCGTTCTGGGAGGCCGTGACGACCGGCGTGTTGCTCCACCACCTCAAGGTCACGCTCTGGCGTGTGATCCTCGGGACGTTGATCGGTGGTATCCCGGCCGTGCTCATCGGTTTGGCGATGGGGTTGTGGCGCTGGCTCCGTTTGACCCTCGACCCCATCATCGCCGCGACGTACCCGCTGCCGAAGAGCGCTCTCTTCCCGCTCCTGCTCCTGATCTTCGGGCTGGGTGAGGGCTCCAAGGTGTCGATGGTGGCGATCGGGGTGTTCTACCTGGCGGTGACGAACGCGATGGAAGGGGTGCTCACGATCAGCCCCATCTATTTCGATGTCGCCAAGACGTTCGGAGCCAAGCGCTGGGACGTGATCAGGACTGTAGCTCTCCCCGGCGCGATGCCGCTGGTCTTGGCTGGCCTGCGGCTGGGCGTCGGGACGGGTCTCATCCTCGGTGTCCTGGCGGAGATGCTGGGTGCCCGCGATGGACTCGGGTATCTCCTCTGGAGCGCCTGGCAGACCTTCTCGGTATCGTCGCTCTGGGCCACGCTCTTCGTGACGGCGGTCTTGGGGTTCGTGAGCGTGCAACTCGTCGATGTCCTGCGCAAGCTCCTGGTCCCGTGGCAACGCACGAGCGCTCGGGCGTAGTGCGGCCGGGCCGATGAAGCGCGTTCCATCAGCCCCATGTGTTCTAGCCGGATCTGTGCTACCGACTCCATCGGGGTGGTGAGGAGGAGCGACGATGGGACGGGTTCTCTCGCGGCGTGTGTTCATCCGGGGCGTCCTCGGCGTCGTCGGTTCAGCACCGTTCAGCGCCTTGTTGACTGCCTGTGCGACGGGTAACGGAACGACCCCCACGGTCGCCACGCCCACGCCGACGAGCGCAACAGTGCCTGCGAGCCCCACGCTAGCACCGACGAGGACACCGGCGCCAACGCCGACGAGAACGCCGACGGCCTTCAAGTTCGGTACGGCACGGCAGATCGCTTCACTCTCGGCCTATATCGGCATCGAGAAGGGCTTCTTTCGCGAGGAGGGGATCGCGGTCGAGATCGTCGAAATCCAGACCTTGGGACAGATGGTTCCCTTCCTCGGCACCGGTGAAATCCTCGCGGCTGGTGGCGCCCTTTCGGCTGCGCTGTTCAACGCCGTCCGTCAAGGTATCGCGCTCAAGGTCGTCGCCGCACGGACTGCTCTGCAGCGTGGTTTCACCTTCCATTGCATGATGGCCGCGAAGCAGCGTTTCGAGGCGGGTGAAATCCGCTCGCTGGCCGATCTCAAGGGACGGAGCATCGCCAACACGAACGTCGAGGGTCTGGTCGCCTGGGAAAACGCCAAGATGCTGGCGAGTGTCGGTTTGACGCTCGATGACGTGCAACTCGTCGGTATGGCTGCTCCCGATATGCCGACGGCACTCGCCAACGGCGCGGTGGATGCCGCGTTGCTCATCGAACCGTTCTGTGTCGTGGCGCACCGGCTCGATGCCGGTGCTACGCTCGTGGCCAGCGACGACCTGTACGACCTCCTCGGGATGGACATCCCGATCGGCGTCGTGCTGTTCGCACCGAAGCTCCTGGCCGATCGCGAACTAGCAGTGGCGTGGTTGCGGGCACATCTGCGGGCGGCACGGTTCTATCACGATGCGCTCACGAACCCAGACGGAAAGAGCGAAATCATCGAGATCGCGGGGAAATATCTCCCGATTCAAGACCGGACGTTGTACGAAGAGATGATCTGGCCAGGGATTCCCGTCGATGGGCGATTCGACCCGGCCTTCGTCGACGAGCTCCAGGCATTCATGATGGCGCGAGGGGAAATTCGGGAGGCATTGCCGACCGAGCAGGTCATCGAGCTGAGCTATCTCGAGGAGGCCTTGCAGTCACTCTGATGCGGGATCTGACAGTCTAGGGTGGTCGGACTGTGAAGCACGTGAGGAGGGAACGATGGGACGTAGCGTGGGGATGCGGTTGAACCGCCGGCGCGCATTGAGCCTCGTAGCCGGGGCGGTCGGGGGTGCGCTGTTGGCCGCGTGCGGTGGTGGTGGCACCTCCACGCCGACGCCGCAGCCGCAGGCGATGACCACGCCAACGGGGTCGCCAGCTGTCACCGCGACCCCTGAGTCGGCGATGCCGACGCCGACCGCGCAGCCGACCCCGACTGCTACCCCGCTCGTGAAGCAAAAGCTCCGCGTGACGACGATCGGTGCGGTGTCCGACGCCGGAATCTACATTGCCATGGCGAAGGGATACTTCGCCGAGGTCGGGATCGAGATCGAGCTGGACACGGCGGCGCGGACGGCCGGTGAAACGATACCGTTGCTGAGTGCGCGCCAGCTCGACATCTCTGGTGGCTCTTTCTCGGCGGCGCATGCCAATGCCATCGCTCAGGGGATCCGCGTACCGGCAGTGGCGACCAAGGGCAGCTTGAGCAAGGGGTTCGGCTTCCACGCCATCGGTGTGCCCAAAGCAGCGTATGACCGAGGCGAAATCCGCTCGGTAGCCGACCTCCGCGGCAAGAAGTTCGCGGTGACGAACGACTCCGGGATGGACATTCTGGAAGCCGAGCGCGTCCTAGCGAGCGGCGGTCTCACACTGGATGACGTGGAGATCGTGGTGATGCGCGTTCCTGACATGCCGGTCGCACTGCAGAATGAGGCGATCCAGGCAGCTGAGCTGGTTGAGCCGACCGCGACGATCGCGATCGATCAACGAGGGGTCGCGGTAGCGCTCCTGCGCGGTGACTCACTGGTCGAGGTAATCGGGGATGACTTCCCGATCGCCGCCATCTTCTACGGCCCGCATGTCGTCGCCGACCGACCGCTCGCCGTCGCTTGGATGGTGGCGTACCTCCGTGGCCTCCGCGATTACAACGACGCACAGGGTGACCAGGAAAAGCGACGGGAAGTCGTCTCGATCCTCAAGGAGTACACGCCACTCAAGGACGACGCGCTCTACGACAAGATGGTCTGGCCGGGTCTGCGCGCCGATGGACGCTTCGAGACCTCGTACCTCGAGGCAGTGCAGACGATCTGGTTGCGCCGCAAGAGCATCCAACAGACCGTTCCGGTGGAACAGTTGGTCGATTTCAGTTTCCTGGAGGAAGCGGCGAAGCAGCTCTAACGCGCCGCTGCGACGAAGCGGGTGTGACAGGAGGAGAGGAGGACGAGTTCGGTGCTCAAGATCGACCTGTTCTGCCATATCTTTCCCCCGCGCTACTGGCAGGCGATGACCGAGCGTGTCGCGGGCTCGGCATACATGCAGAAGCGGGTCCGCGGGATCCGCGCCTTGCACGATCTCGACCATCGGTTTCGTCTGATGGAACCGTATCCGGACTACGTCCAAGTCCTGTCACTGGCTGCCCCGCCGATCGAGGCGCTCGGTGAACCGGCAGAGGCGCGCGCGTTGGCTCGTCTGGCCAACGAGGGGCTCGCCGAGCTCTGCCAGCGCTACCCCGATCGTTTCGTCGGCTTCGTGGCCTCAGTGCCGATGAACGATCCGCAGGGAGCGGTCGAGGAGGCGCGCTACGCGCTCGACCAGCTCGGTGCCACGGGGATCCAGATCTACACCAACGTCAACGGTGCGCCGGTCGATCAACCGGCGTACGAACCTCTCTTTGCGCTGATGGCCGAGCGCGACCTTCCCATTTGGGTGCATCCCTCGCGCGAGCCAGAATTCGCGGACTATCGGACCGAACAGCGCTCGAAGTACGACATCTGGTGGTGTTTCGGCTGGCCGTACGAGACGAGCGTCTTCATGGCGCGTATGGTCTTTTGGGGGCTCTTCGATCGCTACCCGAGACTCAAGATCATCACGCATCACATGGGCGGGATGGTCCCGTACTTCGAGGGCCGCGTCGGATGGGGACTCGACTCCCTCGGACGGCGGACGGACGACCCAGAAGACCTCGCGGCGCGCGAACGGTTACGCGAGCGCCCCTACGAGTACTTCCGGCGCTTCTATGCGGATACGGCGCTCTTCGGGGCGTTGCCCGCGACTGAGTGCGGACTCGCCTTCTTCGGGTCGGAGCGCGTGCTCTTCGCCACAGATTTTCCCTTCGACCCTCAGGGGGGTGGGCTCTTTATCGGGGAAACGATCCGCGTGATCGACAACCTCACCGCTGCGCGGGAGGACAAAGAACGGATCTATTGCGGCAACGCCCAGCGGCTCTTGCGCCTGCGCCTGCCGCAGTGAGCGGTACGCTCCGCTGCCGGGTTGCTCGCGCAGGGCGGGAGCGCCTCGGGAGGACGATGATGGGCCCCTATCGGTTCATGGCTCCGCTGTTTCGCCCCGACGCGTTGGGAGTCGAAGGCCCCCAGCCGAGCCGCGTCGTGGAGGGGGAGTTGCTCATCGAACGCGACGTGACCATCCCCCTCCGCGACGGTACGCGTCTCTTTGCCGACATCTTCCGGCCAGCCTCCGGCGAGCGCGTCCCGGCGCTCCTCGCCTGGGGGCCGTACGGCAAGCACGAGGGGACGCTGCACTACTTGGTACGGGCCTTTCCGGCTGCCGGCGTCCGCGAGGACGATGTGGGCCCCTACGCGATGTTCGAGGCGCCTGATCCACATTTTTGGGTGCCGCATGGCTACGCGGTCGTCAACGTCAACCCGCGTGGGGTTTGGTATTCGGAGGGCGTCGCCTCCTTTATTTCCGAGGAAGAGGCGCAGGACTGCTACGATGTGATCGAGTGGATCGCCCGTCAGCCGTGGTGCACAGGGTGCGTGGGCATGACGGGTGTCTCGTACCTAGCGAACATCCAGTGGCGCGTAGCTGCCTTGCACCCGCCACACCTCGCAGCGATCAACCCGTGGGAAGGATGGTCGGATACGTATCGAGAGTTCGCTTTCCACGGTGGCATCCCGGAGACGTGGTTCTGGCCGTACTGGACGCTGCAGCGGTTGCCAGTCGGGCTCCAGGCGGTCGAGGACCTCTACACGGAATCGTTGGAGCACCCGCTGTTCGACGCGTTCTGGACGTCAAAGGCCGCCCCGCTCGAGCGCGTTCGCGTGCCGGCCTACGTGGTTGCGAGCTGGACAGACCACGGCCTTCATACCCGTGGCACGCTCGAGGGGTTCAAGCGGATTCGCTCGGAGCACAAGTGGCTCGAGGTGCATGGCGACAAGCATCGGGCCTATTACTACCGACCGGAGAGTCGCGCACGGCAACTCGCCTTTTTCGAAAAGTTCCTGAAGGGACGTTCGAGCGAGGTCGATCACTGGCCGACTGTCCGCGCGGTCGTGCGACGCGCTGGCACGGACGGTGCATGGCGAGCGTTCAGTGCGTGGCCGATCCCTGAGATGCGCGTGCTGCGGCTGTTCCTGGACCTCGAGCGTGGCTCGCTCGCGGAAGAGCTGCCGAACGAGATCACCACGCGCTGGTACCTGGCGACGAGCGGTGGTGTCGACCGCCGACGTCGGCCGTTGGGGCGCGTGGTGTGCGACTACCAGTTCCGCGAGTCGGTCGACGTGATCGGCCCGATGCGGCTTCACCTCTGGGTCGCCGCGCTGGATGCCGACGACGCCGACCTGTTCGTTGGCGTGCAGAAGCTGGACCGTGATGGACAACCGGTGCACTTTCCGCACTATGCGCAGTACGACGACGGTCCTGTCGCGCTCGGCTGGCTGCGCGTCTCGCACCGCGCACTCGACCTGCTCCGCTCGACTGAGCTCCAGCCGTGGCACCGCCACGATCGTGAGGAGAAGGTGCGGCCGGGCGAGCCCGTCGCCGTGGACATCGAAATCTGGCCGTCCGGGACCCGGTTCGAGGCCGGCGAGAGTTTGCGACTGATCGTGCAAGGCCGTGACATCCAGGAGTACCCGCCGGACCGCGTCTACGCGCGGCACGAGACGACGGTGAACCGCGGGAGACACCTCCTGCTCAGCGGTGGGGCGTACGATTCCTTCCTCGTCCTCCCGGTCGTGCCGCACAGCATGTAGCAGGCCTCGCGCGTGGCTCGTGGACCGAGTCCAGCGGTATCGACGCCTGCTCGGCTCCGCGGGCTGACCGGTCATCTCCCCGATGCCGTGGGGTGCCGGGCGCTCCAGCACTTGTGCGCACGCGTTGCCTTGTGCTCCTCCGAACCGGAGCGTCGCTCGATCGGGTGTCATCCTCGGCGCTAGGGCTGCGTGCCTTGTAGCGCACTGGTGCGCTCGGTTGGTGGCTCGTCGACGACCGCCAGCGTGTCCTCGGGACGGAGCTGGTAGAAGGCGAGGCGTAACCGCCCTGGCTGCGTCCCGAGCACCTCGCGGAAGATCTCGACAACCTCCTGCGCGAACGCCCGCTTGCGCTCGACGGAGAGCGGCTCCTCGCGCGCGATCACGACTTCCAGCATCGGCATGGTTCGGCTCCTCCGCGTTCCCGCCTAAGCGTACCCCAAAAAGCGTTGAGAGCAACGAGCTGGCAGAACGGCGCGGACCGTCTACGGTTTCCGAACGTTCGGGGGCAGGGGTCTCGAGGTGGCGGGCCTCGGACGTGCTTCGGGTCGTTGCCTCGCCCGATCAATCGTGTGCGGTCCAGAGGGGTCTGGTGAGCGAGCATAGTCGGACCGACGGGTACTGCGCTCTCGATCGCCCGGGGGTCACGATCCGATAGCAGATGCGGTTGACCTTGAATGCTGATGGCTGGTGGAACGAGACGCCACCGCTGCGGGAAGAGCGAAGGCGTACTTGCTGTTTTCGCTTTTCGCTGGCTGATACGGAAAACCCACGTTCTTGGACAGTCGCCGTGCCTGAACAGTGGCTGGCGGGGATTTCCCCCGCCAGCCTGACGGAGCAACTAGTCGTCGGCGCGGGCGGGTTGGGCGGCCTCGACCGGTGGTGTGCCGTAGATGAAGAACTCGGCCGGGAGCGGCGAGCCGAACCAGATAATCCCTTTGTCGAGCTCTTCCTCGCGCCAGGTGATCGGCTGCCAGGCCGGGTCGAAGATCAGGTACCCGGCGTCGCCGAAGAGCTCGACGCGGTTGCCGCCCGGCTCGATGACGTACATGAAGTAGGCTTGGGAGATCCCGTGCTTGCCTGGTCCGGCCTCGATCTTGATGCCGACCTCGCTGAAGACGTCGGCGATGTCGGAGAGGTGCTGCGGGTAGCCGTACCAGTAGCAGACGTGGTGGAACCGCCCCTTGCCGCCGGCCTGGTCCATCATGAAGGCGATCTCGTGCACGAGCGGACTCACGGACAGCCACGCCCCCGCCTCGCGGCCGTTGTTCAAGAGGATGTGCTCGCGCAGCCGGAAGCCTAGCACGTCCATGAGGAACTGCTTGTTCTGCGTGACGTCACTCGCCAAGAGGTTGACGTGGTCGATGCGGCGGACCGGCACCCCGCGCAGCGGGCGGCGCTGCGGGCGGTTGATGAGCTTGGTCTTGGCCTCGGCTGGGGTCTTGTAGTACTCGACCTCCCAGAGGAGCTCCATCGGGTGGCCGTCGGGGGTGTGGAAGCGGTAGGCGCGGCCGTGCCCGCGGTCCCCCTCGATCCACCCCTCACCCAGCCCAGCCGCCTCGATCGCCCGGACGCGCCGCTCCAGCGCCTGTGGCGAGGTGGTGCGCCAGGCGACGTGGCCGAGGCCGGGCTTATCGCGCTCGGTCACCTTGAGCGTGTGGTGGTACCAGTCCTCGTAGGCGCGCAGGTACACCGAGTCGCCGACCCGCTCCGTCTCCTCCAGTCCCAAGAGGTCCTTGAAGAACCAGAGGGTGCCGTCGAGGTCGGGGGTGTAGATCTCGACGTGTGCCAGCTGGGCGACATCGAAGATCGGTTCCGGAGAGCCGTTCGTGCTCATGGGACTCCCTCCCACTGCATACGCACACGGTGCAACCGACAAAGGCTAGTGCCCGATTGGGTGCCGACCCCGTGTCGTGGCGCCGTCCTCCTTCCCGGGAGCGGGCCGGGCGGGCGAGGGACCCGCGGAGATCGCCCGCCCGGCAGCCGTCTCCCTCAGCCTTGCTGCTCGACGAAGCGCTTGAGCACCCAGGAGACGTCGTCGTTGTTCACCAGATCCGGTGCCAGCCAGCCGTCCAAGTCGTACTCGGCCATGCACTGTTCGGCGAGCCCCCGCATCCGCTCGGCGGTCCCGACCGCTTCGGCGACGATGAGGCACTCCAAGCGGATGTTCTCGTGGTTGCCGGCGTAGTTGCGCTCGTAGAGCTCGTGGCGGCTGGCGAACTCGGAGATGGTGCTGTCGTAGAGCAGCTTCATGAGCTTGACGCGGTCGTGGGCGTCGATCCCGCCGGTTCCGCGCACGTACTTCTCCAGATAGGGGCGCTCGGCCGGGTTCTTGAAGTCCAGGGCGTGGCTGGGGATGTAGATGAGCCCGCTGGCCACGTTGTCGAGGATGATCTGCCGCACGCGCGACCAAGCGGTCGGGGCGAGGGCGCGGTAGGCCATCCCGTACTCGAGGTTAGGGTGGAGGTAGCCGTCCGTCCAGGGGATCGGGTTGCGGCACATCGCGTCGGTGATGGCCCAGAAGAGGTTGCGCCAGGCGATCACTTCACCCACCTGGGCTTGCACCCCGCGGTAGTCCTTTACGCCGGTGACGGCGATCGCCTTGAGGAGCACCCCGGCGATGAAGTCGAGTTTGACCGCAAACCGCGTGCAGCCGTGGAGCGTGAAGCGCGGGATGAAGCCGGAGGCGGGGAAGAAGTTGTTGACCTTCTCCACGTCGCCGTAGACGAAGACGTTCTCCCAGGGGACGAAGACGTTGTCGAAGATGAAGACAGCGTCGTTCTCGTCCAGCCGGCTGGAGAGCGGGTAGTCCCAGGGGCTCCCCATGACGGCGGCGGTGTACTCGTAGCTCGGCCGGCTGATCAGCTTGACGCCGGGGACGTCCATGGGGACGGTGAAGATGAGGGCGAACTTCTTGTCCTTGATCGGGAGCGGGCCGTAGTGGGCGATGAAGTTGTAGTGGGTCAAGACCGAGCCGGTCGCCACCACCTTGGCGCCGGAGACGTAGATGCCGCCGTCGGTCTCGCGCTCGACGTGCATGTAGACGTCACCGACCTCGTCCGGCGGCCGGTTGCGGTCGACCGGTGGGTTGACGATGGCGTGGTTCCAGTAGAGGACGCGTTCCTGGCCGAGCTTGTACCAGCGGCGGGCGTTGTCGCTGAACGGGTCGTAGAAGGCGGCGTTGGCTCCGAGCGTGCCGAGGAAGCTCGCCTTGTAGTCGGGGCTGCGGCCGAGCCAGCCGTAGGTCATGCGGGCCCACTCGGCGATGGCGTCGCGCGCTTTCAGAAGGTCCTCCACCGAGCGGGGGGCGCGGAAGAAGGGGTGGGTGAAGCCGCCGTTGCCGGTGTCGGTTTCGACCGTCAAGACGTCCTTCTTGGCCGGATCGTGCAAGGCGTCGTAGAGGCGGGCCACCATGCGGGCGGCGTTGCGGAAGGCGGGGTGGGTAGTGACGTCCTTGACGCGCTCGCCGTAGACGTAGACCTCCCGCCCATCGCGGAGACTCTCCAGGTACTCCTCGCCGGTGAACGGCCGGGTAGCAGCGGTCACAGCCATAGCATCCCTCCGTGGCCTGATGGCCTCGTCATGCTTCCGTTGCATCCGGCGGGTCCCGATGTCTAGTGTACGGGTTATCGGACGACTTCCGCAAGCACAAAGTTCCGATATCTTGAACGCAAGCCATGCATTTCCGCCGAATCGGATACGATCGACGGTTCAGCTATGAAGAGGAACAGAAGAGAGAGGGGACGATGCGGGGGAATCGGCACGTGGCCGGAGCCGCTGCGCAGCGGGGAGCTCCCTCGGGCAGCAGCTCAGCGGTGACCGAGGTTGGGCGCGAGCCGATCCTGGAGGGCTGCGAGGTCGATGTCGCGAAAGCTCTGTGCGGCGTCGAGCGCGAGGGACGCAGCGTGCGCCGCCGCCACACCCATGGCGAGGCAGGGCCCCATGACGCGGACGCTGGAGAGTGCCAGGGGGTCGGCATCGAGGCAGCGACCGATGGCCAAGACGTTGCCGAGTTCGACGGGGAGCAGGGCGCCGAACGGGACAGTGTACGCGTGTCCGTCCGGGAAGGGCTGCCAGCGGTAGTCGACGGCGGAATCGTGCAGTTCGATCGGCCACGCCGCCCGCGCCACGGCGTCGGGAAACCGCCGACCGCTCACGATGTCGTCGACGGTGAGGGTGGTGTGGCCGACGATCGTGCGGGTCTGGCGGATACCGGGAGCGCCCAGCCGACGCAACCGTGCCTGACCGAACACTTCCGGGTATCGTTCGCGGAGCAGCTGAGCCGCGCGTTCGGCTTCAGCTCGGGCTGGCCAGGCGGCGCGCCAAAACGCGCGTGGATGGAGCGGAGTCTCCTGGTGCGTCGCGTTCAGGATGGCCAGTCCACGTTGGGGCAAGGGGAAGACGCGCGAGTCGCGGCGGGTGAGCCCGTACGCCTCGGCGTACGAGGCGAGCAGCTCCTCGGCCCGTCGGGCGACAGCGACAGCAGCAGCGTGCTCGTTCGGGAGCGTCACGCGCTCGAGGACCGCCATCTGCGTGCCGTAGACTGGTGTCTCGCTGACCCGGCAGGGTGCTCCGGCCAGCCAGCACAGCGCCGCGTCGCCTGAGGCGTCGACATACCAGGGTGCTCGGACGAGCAGGGGACCGAAACGGGTGGCGAAGGAGACCGCCAGGATGCGGTCCCCTTCGCGCGCGACGGACTGCGCCACCGCACCGGGGATGACCTCTACCCCGGTCGCGACGAGCATGCGCTCGAAGAGGCGCTCGAGCTCGCCCTCGTCATAGACCACGATCGTCGTGCGCGCGCGACGCGAGTAGATCGGGCACGCCGCGCCGCGTTGGTGGAGCTGGGACAGGAGTTCTTCGGCGAAGAGCGGGGTGAGCAGCTCCTGCTGGTCTTCGGGGCCGCAGGAGAACAGTCCAGCGATGGTGCCGATAGGGACCCCCACCGCTTGCCCACCGACCCACGGCGCCGCGTCCAGCAGCGCCACCCGGAGGCCGAGCCGTGCTGCCGTGACGGCGCAGGCCACCCCGCTCATACCGGCGCCGACGATGCAGAGGTCGACGCGGAGCGTCTCCGGGGGCGCTGCACGGTAGCGCTCGATGCGCGTGCCTGGGACGGTGGTCACGCTGCTGTCCTCTCCGACCTCGATCAGACCTGGCGAGCCGCCTCGTCCAAGTAGCTGAAGTCGACCAGCTGATCGACGGGGAGCGTTTCCTTGAGCTGACCGAGCTCGATCCAGAGAGCCTGGTATTCCTCCAGGAAGGCGATGTCGAACCGGCCATCGCGGGCGATCGGTGGCCACGTCATGCGGGCGTAGAGCTGGTCGTCCTTGAGGGGTGTGTACTTCTTGAGCACCTCGGCGACCTCCTGCCGCTTGGTGGCGTCGCCGCTGCGTTCGAAGTACCAGGCGACGCCGCGCAGATAGGCTGCCAAGAAAGCCACCGCGAGCGCTCGGTCCTCGAGCAGCCGCGGACCGAAGGACAGCACGTTGAGCGGCAGACCGACGCCGGCTGCCTCCGCGATGGCGGCGCCATCGACGAGTGCCTGGGCGGCGCCGAGTTGCTCGAGCGCGATCGTCACATACGGCTCGATGAGGAAGCCAGCAGCGACGGCCGCGTTCTGCAGTGCAGCTGGGACGTCGGGAGCGCGGAGCGTCTGGATCTGGACGTCCTGGAGGGTGAGACCGTGTCGCGCGAGCACCTTCTTGGTCTCGAGCACGTCACCGCCGCCACTGGTGAGGAGAGCGATCTGCTTGCCCCGGAGGTCACTGACCTGGCGGATTTCACCCGATTCTGCCAGCGCTTTGGGTACCCCGATGACATGGAAGTTCCCGAAGTTCTCGGAGATCACGGTTTGGGCGACGACGATCTTCAGCGCGACACCCTGCTTGATGCCGTTGACCAAGGCCGCGCTGATGCCGCCTCCCACCAGGTCGAGCTGGCCGGCACCGAGCAGCGAGATGGCTTGGCCGGGATCGAGCGTCGCTGTGATGAGCTCCACGGTGATGCCGGCTTCCTGGAACATCCCCTGGTCGAGCGCGATCAGGAATGCCGCGTCGCTCGCGGTGAGCGCGATGCGCGCCTTGACCGTACTGGCGGCACCGACCGTCGGAGTCGGCGTGGCCGTCGTCGGGGTTGCGGTCGGTGTCGCCAGAGACGTGGCGGCAGTCGGCGAGGCGGCGGTCGCAGCGGTCGGCGTCGCCTCGGCTCTCGGGCTTGGGGTCGGAGTCGATTGACCGCTGCCGCAACTCGCAAGGAGCGTACCGGCGGAGACCGTCACAGCACCCGCCAGCACTCCGAGCCATCGACGGCGCGTCAGCCGTTCCATCCTCTCGTCTCTCCCTTCCCATCGCATCCGGCGCTCGGTCGCCGATTCAGCGACCGAACGCCGGAGAGTGTACGGGAGGCTGGTGTGGTTGCCAAGCCGGTGCGCAGCAGCGGCGTTTCAGGCGGCTGCGCTGACGGTCGAGGTCTCGAGAACGCGTACCGGCTGGCCGAAAAGAGAGAGCGAGGAGGCGTAGCGGGGGAGAGCTCTGACACCGGCGCTGCAGCAGGGGCAGAAACGTTCGTCCTAAAGGGGGTTGACAGCCGGGCGACTCCATGCTATCGTGATATCGCGATATCGAGGAGGCCGGGCCAGCGGGTATGGGTGAGTTGCTGGTAGGCCGGCCGGCGCTCAAGCTGGATGTCGCAGTTTCGGTACCGCTCGATCTGACTTCGGTTATCTCGTTGGTCTTTCGGGCGACCGACGGACGACGGTTCGAGCGTTGGCTGGTCGAAGCGCGCAAGGCGCTCGGAGCGGAATGGGAGCACGACCTCGATACCCTTCTAGGGTTTTCGGGGCGCTTGCTCTACTACGTCGAAGAGCTCCTGATGTCGTTCGACCCGTTCCGGCCCGAGCACCGCGAGGCGGGCTTCGAGGAGTTCGTTGCCCATCTCCGGCGGCTTCCGGCCTGGGCGTACCGCAGCATGGCGATCCAGGCCATGTTGCGAGTCTACCTCGATCGCGGGGCGTTGGAGACGCCCCCGGAGTCGGACGATCCAACCGTGTGGCGCGCCTTCTTCGAGCTCGGGATCACGCGGGCCGATATCGACGAAGTCGTCCGACTCGTCCTGGCACCTGAACAACTCAAGGAGCGGACCGTTCGCCTGCTCGAGCGGTTCTGGTGGGAGCTGTACGCGGCGGAGTTCGCCCGCGTCCTCCCCGTGATGCGGCGGGCAGTGCGCCAGGCGCGCGCGACCACGTTCACCAGCGTCGCGACGGCGTTCGAGGAACTGAGCGGCCACCGTTTGCCGGACGAAGTGCAGATGGCGTTGCCGCGCGTGGAGCGTGTCACGTTCTGTCCGTCGTACTACCTGGGTAACTTCGTGCAGTTCATCCTGTACCCACCAGAGCTGATCCTCTACTTCAACTGCCAGCGGACGAGCGCGGTCACGCAGCCTGTGGTGGAGTCGGTGATCTCGCCTGAGTTGCTGCCGGGGCTGCGCGCGCTCGGGGACGGAACGCGTCTGCGCATCATCGAGTTCCTCCGCGGTGGCGAGCGGTACGCTCAAGAGATCGTTGGCATGCTCGGGATCAGCCAGTCAGCGGTGTCGCGGCACCTGGCCATGCTCGAGGCCGCTGGCATCGTGACGGTCCGGCCTGCCAACGGGATGAAGTACTACGCGATCAACTCCCAGCGTCTTCGGCAGATCGCCGAAGAGCTGGAGCGGATCGGTTCGGTCGAGCCTCGTTCGACCGAGCGAGACAACTCAAACGGGGCGCGTGCGGCATTGCCGCACGCAGCGGGTCGATCGCTGCTGGCCGAGGACAAGCCACCTCACTCCGCCGTCGAGTGAGGCCAGGCACCTCCTCTGACTGTCCCCTTCCGCGATCCCGCTGGGATCGCGTTCCCCTGGTAGACCCGCACCCAGTTCGGCCGGTCTCGGCCACGGTCGAGCTGCGATCGCCCTCCTTCGGCGATCGACCCGTAGGGCGAGGGGACGTACGTCCCCGTCGTCTTTTCTCGGGGCGGTGACATGCGTCACCGCCCTTTTTCTCTCGGCGCGGACGGCGCTTCGTCTTCCCGTGCGGAAACGGGGCCGTCGGGTGACGGCCCCGGGTACAGGGAGGGAGGGAGAAGTGGTCGTAACTGGCGAAGGATCGGAACGGTCGGGTGTGGTGACTGACAACAGCCCGTCCGAACCATGTACGTACGGGTATGCGTAAAACATGATAACCTCCATCTCTGCCGCTGTCAACCCTCCCGCAGCCCGCAGCGACACGCGATGCTGGCGACGGCCCCGCTGCAGTGCGTCATCGCGATTGCGGGCACGGTCGTGGGCGGCTATACTTCACTGTCGGACCGTGCTAGGCGGGGAGCTAGCGGTGCCCTGTACCCGCAAGCCGCTTCAGCGGGGCTGAATCCCCTCCCGAGGTCCGGTCCTGTGGGACTGCCTGGACCACGTGGCGTGGATGGCTGGGTCCCACGCGGCGAGGAGCCGTGAACCTGGTCAGGGCCGGAAGGCAGCAGCCATAAGCGGTCATCCTCGGGCGACGTGGGGGTGCCGAGCCGGAGCCGGCGAGTCCAGCGCAAGCTGGAGGATCGCGATCGACGGAGGGTGCACGGTCCACATCATCGGGCCACGACGGAAAGACCGTCGTGGCCCGTGCCTCTTGGCGAGACTGCGGGAACGGTCACCGCAGCTTCTTCGCGCTCGTCGTTTCGGCGGTGCTGCGCCGCCGGGCTGCTCGCTTGGGGATCGTGGCCAGGCGCTTGCGCCGGAGCTCTTCTTCGCGCTGGCGCGCCAGCGGCGGGTAGACGCGGACGAGCAGGTGCCCGGCATAGGCCAGCCAGGCGAGCACACTCAGGGCCGAGAGATACAGCCAGATCCGCATGTAGAGATTGAAGGCGCTGATGCGGCCGAGCCGGAACAGGAAGAAAAAGAGGCCGATGCCGAACACGACGAGTCCCCAGCCGGCGATCCGTTGCAGGAACTGCGCGAGCAGTGGGTTGCGCTTGCGGATCAGGCGACGCGGGTCGTTGTACACCCAGAGACAGACCAGAAAGCCGAGCCCATAGAGCGTCACGAAGGCGATCGAGAACGGTCCCCAGGTCGGGGTCTGCCAGAGTGGCGCGGTGAGATAGTCCCAGTCGAACGGGTTGCGCATGGCGCGCCTCCGTCATCCTTGCTCGAAGAGGATGCGGCGCTTGACCTGCTCGATCGCGTTCGTGACCTGGATACCGCGCGGGCACGCCTCGGTGCAGTTGAAGATCGTGCGGCAACGCCAGACGCCGAACCGCTGGTTGAGGATGGCCAGTCGCTCCTCCGTCGCCCGATCGCGTGAGTCGAAGAGGAAGCGATGGGCATTGACGATCGCAGCGGGCCCGAGCCACTCGTTCGTCCAGAAGATCGGGCAGGCCGAGGTGCAACAGGCACAGAGGATACACTTCGTCGTGTCGTCGTACAGCTCGCGCTCTTCCGGTGTTTGCAGCCGTTCGCGGACCGGTGGCGGCTCGTCGTTGATGAGGTACGGCATCACCGTACGGTACTGAGCGAAGAACGGCTCCATGTCGACGACGAGGTCGCGGATGATCCGGAAGCCGAGCAGCGGTTCGACGGTGATCTTCGGGCCGAGGTCCTTGACGAGGACCTTACAGGCGAGCCGGTTCCGCCCGTTGATCCGCATCGCATCGGAGCCGCACACGCCGTGGGCACAGCTGCGCCGGAAGGTGAGTGTGCCGTCCTGATACCACTTGATATAGTTCAAGGCATCGAGCACACGGTCAGTCGGCTCGACCTCGACCACGTACTCCTGATAGTAGGGTTTCGTGTCCTTCTCTGGGTTGAACCGTTGCACACGTACTGTTACCTGCATGTCAGTACACCCGCTCCTTCGGCTCGAATCGGGTGATCACGACCGGCTTGTAGGAGAGCTGTAGGCCGCCGGAGGTGCGTGCGATGAGCGTGTGCTTGAGCCAGTTCGCGTCGTCGCGTGCCGGGAAGTCTTCGCGATAATGGGCGCCGCGACTCTCCTCGCGCGCCAGTGCCGAGGCTGCGATCGCTTCGGCACAGTCGAGCAAGAAACCGAGCTCGATCGCCTCGACCAGCTCCATGTTGAAGGTCCGACTCTTGTCGTCGATCTGGATCTGGGTGTAACGGTTGCGCAGCTCGCCGAGCTTCTGTTGCAACCGCTTGAGACCGTCTCCGGTGCGGAACACGCCAGCGTCCTGCATCATCGCTTCTTGGAGTTCGGCGCGGATCTGTGCCACGCGTTCACTACCCCGGTTTTCGAGGATCCACTCGACCTCGGCCCGAGCGCGGTAGTCCGGCTCCTTCGGCAACGCATGGAAGTCGTTCTGCCGGACGAACTGCAGCATGTGGCGCCCAGCGCGCCGGCCGAACACGACCAGGTCGACCAGCGAGTTCGTACCGAGACGGTTGGCCCCGTGGACACTCACGCAGGCGCACTCGCCAGCCGCATAGAGACCGGGGATCGGCGTATTCTGGGCATCGATCGTCACGCGCCCGTCCACGTCGGTCGGAATGCCGCCCATGGCGTAGTGGGCGGTGGGTTGGATCGGGATGAGGTCCTTGACCGGATCCAGACCGAGGTAGGTGCGGACGAAGTCGGTGATGTCGGGGAGCTTGGTCTCGATCACCTCGGCCGGGAGATGCGTGAGGTCGAGCCAGACGAAATCGCGGCCGTCCACCCCGCGCCCCGCGCGGATCTCCTGGTAGATCGCGCGGGAGACCATGTCGCGCGGGGCGAGGTCGAGCAGCGTGGGCGCGTAGCGCTCCATGAACCGTTCGCCCAGGCCGTTGCGGAGGATACCACCCTCACCGCGGCAAGCTTCCGAGAGGAGGATCCCCATCTTGTAGATGCCGGTCGGGTGGAACTGGTAGAACTCCATGTCTTCGAGCGGGATGCCGCGCCGGAAAGCGATGGCGACTCCGTCGCCGGTCGCGGCGAGCGCGTTGCTCGTCACCTTGTAGACGCGCCCGAAGCCGCCGGTGGCGAGGAGCACCGCTTTGGCGTGGAAGACGTGGATCTCACCCGTCTCGATGTCCATCGCTACCACGCCGGTGCAGACACCGTCGTCGGTGAGGAGGAGATCGAGCATCATGAACTCGTCGAAGAAGGTGACCTGGCGCTTGAGCGCCGTCTGGTAGAGCGTCTGGAGGATCATGTGCCCGGTGCGGTCAGCTGCGTAGCAGGCGCGCCGAACCGGTCCTTCACCGAAGTTGCGCGTGTGACCACCGAAGCGTCGCTGGTCGATGCGACCGTCGGGCGTGCGGTTGAAGGGGAATCCCCAGTGCTCGAGCTCGATGATGGCGTCGATCGCCTCGCGGGCCAGTACTTCTGCGGCGTCCTGGTCTACGAGGTAGTCGCCGCCCTTGACGGTATCGAACATGTGCCAGATCCAGTGGTCTTCCTCGACGTTTCCGAGTGCGGCAGCGATTCCGCCCTGCGCGGCCCCGGTGTGCGAGCGCACCGGATAGAGCTTGCTGATGACGGCGACGTTACAGTGGCCAGCCAGCTGGGCTGCTGCCATCAGGCCAGCTCCACCGGCGCCAACGATGACGGCGTCGAAGCGGTGATACATGGTTCAACCCCCTGCGTGCGCGACGGCCTCGAAGCGCGTCGGATCGAACGTCAGCACAGCGATCGAGCCGATGATGAGGAACACGAGCGCCAGTGTCCAAAGGATGGAGTGCGCGAAGATACGCCACCCTTGCGGTCGGATGTAGTCGTCGACTGCCAGCCGAGCACCGTTGAGCCCGTGCAAGAGGGCCAAGAAGAGCATGAGCCAGTCGTAAGCGCGCCAGAAGGGCGAGTTCCAGCGGTCGGCGACGAACTGCCAGTCGATCTCGTCGACCGTATTGATGACGTGCATGATCACCACGTGCCCGATAGCCAGAAAGATCAGCAGGAGCCCGCTCAGACGGAAGAAATACCAGGAGTACAGCTCGAAGCCGCCTGACGGGCGCTCGCGGCCGACATGAGGGCGCACTGTAGCCATCGCGAGTACTCCTCACGCGTTCAGCATCGCACGGATCATCAAGAACGCTGTCGGTATGAAGCCGGCGAGAAAGACGGCCATCACGCCGTAGAAGAGCTGGCGTTCGTACCGGTATGCCTTGGGCCAGAAGTCGATTAGGATGATCCGCACGCCGTTCGCTGCGTGGTAGTACAAAGCTCCTACCAGAATGATCTCACCGATGCGGAAGACCGGATGTCTGTAGAGAAACAGGAGTTCGTTGAAGGTTTCTGGCCCATAATTGACGAGGAAGATATCGACGATATGCAAGAGCAAGAATAGGAGAACACCCAAGCCCGTGATCCGGTGAAACGCCCAGGAGATCATGCCGGGGGGAGGTCGATAGCCGCGGTAGGCGCTGATCCCTCGGGTCGTTACCCGCTGAGCGGTACGTGTGGTCTCGGTCGTCACTCGTTCCCCTCCTCACTGGACATGGACGAGAGGGCGAGAGCGCGAATCTTTTCCCTGTCCGAAGTGTACGCGTGCCTCTCGTGTGTCACAAGTTCGAGTTTTTTTGGATTGCAGGCCGTTCGCCGAGCCTTCGTCTTCCACTGTTGGTACACTGCGGGGTGACGGTCCGCCGGATCGAGCGGTTGAGCGAGGGACGGAGAGAACGGATGCAAGCCCTTCTACCTGCTGCGCTCGCCAAGACTGTGTCGCTCGCCACCGAGATCGCGCGCATTCCGGCGCCGACCTTCGCCGAGGAGGAGCGGGCGCGGTACGTGGCGCAACGCTTCGCGGAGCGCGGGGCGGCTGTGGAAATCGACGAGGTGGGCAACGTCGTCACGCGCCGGCGGGGGACGGGGCAAGCGAAGAGTCTCCTGGTCGCAGCGCATCTCGATACCGTCTTTCCACTCGGAACACCGCTCGTCTTCGAGCGCGGTGACGGTTGGATCCGTGGCCCTGGTATCGGCGACAATGCCCTGGGTGTGGCTGCCTTGCTCACCCTGTGGGAACTCCTCGACGCGCGGGCGCTCGAGACCCCGGGCGACGTGATCTTGGCTGCCAACGTCGGTGAAGAAGGGCTGGGAAACCTCCGCGGCATGCGGGCGCTGGTCGAACGGTACGGCCCCGAATTGGGCGCGGTCGTCGCTGTGGAGGGACACAATCTCGGTCGCGTCACCCACGTCGGCGTCGGCTCGGTTCGGCTACGGATCGTCGTGCGCGGCCCGGGTGGGCACAGTTGGGGGAACTTCGGCACGCCGAGTGCGATCCACGAGCTGGCGCGTATCGTCTGCGCGCTGGCTGACCTCCCAGTGCCGCGTGTCCCCAAGACGACGTACAATGTAGGTACGATCGAGGGGGGCGTCTCGGTCAATACGATCGCACCTGAGGCGCAGGCTGTCGTCGACCTCCGTTCGGTCGATCCGCAGGAGCTGGAACGGCTTCGCCGGGCAGTCGAGGCGATCTGTGAACGACACCGATCGTCGTCCGTCGCGGTGGAGATCGAAGTGCTGGGTGTACGCCCGGCTGGTGAGACACCGCCCGATGCCCCTCTCGTTCGGCAGACACTCCGCATCCTGCGGGAACTGGGGATCGAGCCCGTGCTCGACGCATCCAGCACCGATGCGAACTCAGCGATCGCAGCCGGGATTCCGGCCATCTGCATCGGCTTGACGCGCGGGCGCGGCAGCCACACACTCGACGAGACGATCGAACTCGCACCGCTCGAGCTGGGTCTGCTCCAGCTGCTCAGGCTGATCGAGCTCTTCCCCGTCGAACGGCAGTAACGAACGAGGAAATGGCACCAGCGATGTCGCGGATCTACGTCGCGCTCGATATCGAAGCGACGGGGATGGATCCGGAACGGGACGAAATCATCGAGGTCGCGGCGATCAAGTTCCGCGAGGAAGAGGTGCTTGAGCGCTTCGAGACGCTCGTCCAGCCGCGCCGCACGCTGCCGCTGTCGGTCTCGAGCTTGACGGGCCTCACGATGCGCGACCTACGGCGGGCACCGAGCTTCCACCAGGTGGCCCCACGGCTGCGACAGTTCGTGCGCAACTATCCGATCGTGGGCCAGTCGCCGGACTACGATCTGCAGATGCTGGCGGCACACGGCCTGGAGTTGCGGAATCCGGTGTACGATACCTTTCGGCTCGCGACGATCCTCCTCCCTGACCTTCCAGCGTATTCGCTCTCTGCCATCGCTGCCCGGTTGGGGATCTCCGTTGCCCAGCAACACCGTGCCATGGCGGACGTCGAGACGACGATGGCCGTCTTTCTCGGCCTCTGTGACCTCCTGCGTGAGCACGATCCTGAGACGCTCCGTCGCTTGGCCGACTACACTGCTCAAGCCGGGCTTCCCGAAGCGGAGGTCTTCGAGACGATCTATCGCGAGCTCGCCGCGCAAGGTGTCGGGGCACTCGGTGGTGCGCTCGCCGAACGCCTGCGCTCGACCGTACCGGGCGCGAATCATGCGGCAGAACTCATCTTTTTGCTCCCGCGCGAGCGCCCGGCGCGTTTGGAGCCGACAGGCGAGGTGCCGCAGATCGATCCGTCCTGGCTCCGTCAGATGTACGGTCCGGAAGGACCGTTCGCGAGCGCGCTGCCCAATTACGAATTCCGTTCCGGTCAAGTGGCGATGGCCGAGGCTGTGCTGCGGGCGTTCAACGAGGGCGGCCAGTTATTGGTCGAGGCGGGAACAGGTACCGGGAAGTCCTTAGCCTATCTCCTGCCGGCTGTACTGCACGCAGTCGAGCGCGGTGAGACGGTGGTGGTCTCCACTGACACGTTGGCCCTGCAGGACCAGCTATTCGCCAAGGACCTGCCGTTGCTCCGCCGGGCGTTGGAAAACGCCGCTGACCACGATCCCCGGCTGGCGCGGGCTGCCCAGTTCCGCGCGACGGTGTTGAAAGGGCGAGCCAATTACTTGTGCCTCCGCCGCTGGTTCCTGCGCCAGCGCGAGCCGTTCCAGAGTCGAGCCGAGGCCTTGCTCGCGGCCAAGATCACCGCGTGGCTCCCGCAGACGGAGACGGGAGACCGGGCCGAGTTGCACCTCACGCAGGAGGAACAGCTTGCCTGGGCACAAGTCGCCGAGTCCGAGGGGGCGTGCATCCCCAACCGTTGTCTCTTCCAGCGCCGGAACCAGTGCTTCCTGTATCGCGCGCGGGCGACCGCCGAGGGGGCGCACATCGTCATCGTCAACCATGCACTCTTGCTTTCGGACCTCTTGGCTGAAAGTCGCGTGTTGCCCCCTTACCGACATCTAGTCATCGACGAGGCGCACCATTTGGTGGACGAAGCGACCCAGCAGTTCGGCTTCCGAGTGACGCAGGACGAGCTGTTCGAGGTGCTGCGGCGCACGCTCGCGCTCGATCACCTCGGCCGTTTCGTCGGTGCTCTCGGCGAGCTGTGGTCTGCGCTCGCCCAGATTCCGGAAGAGCGAGCCCGCACGCTGGCTCGCGAACTCGGCGAGAAGCTCACCGAGTGGTGGACACGCGTCGAGGCGCTCCAGCAGCACGCAGAGGCGCTCTTCTCCTTGCTCGGCGACATCGCTCAGCGGCATCCCGTGGAGAACGGTGGCTACGACCGTCAGCTGCGTATCACCGCTGCATTGCGTCACGAAGCCGCCTGGAGCACTGTCGAAGAGGTCGGTCAGACGGTGGCGACCTATCTCCGCACCATCGTCTCGGCTGTGCACTGGGCCGGCCTGCGCGTCGAGGACCTGCCCGAGTCGATACGGGACGAGTTGAGCGAACTCATGACCGAGTTGGACGTGTTGGAGCGGCGGACGCGCGAGATGCACGATCGCCTGCAGGAGGTGCTGTTCCACCCGCACCCCGAGCGCGTGTACTGGCTCTCCTGGCGCCCGCAACCTGCGGCGGTGAGTCTCAACATGGCGCCGCTCGAGGTCGCCTCCTTGCTCAACGAGCATCTGTTCTCGCGCCTGGACACGTGCATCCTCACCTCGGCCACATTGACGGTCGACCGGTCCTTCGCGTACATTCGCCAGCAGTTGGGGCTCGGCGAGGCGGATGAGCTCATCGTCGAGTCGCCGTTCGACTATGCGACGTCGACGCTCCTCTGCTTGGCTGAGGATATTCCGGAGCCGGGCGAACCGGGGTACCAGCGACAGGTCAACGAGGCGCTCATCGACCTTTTGCGAGCGACCCGAGGGCGAGCGCTCGTACTCTTCACGTCGCACAGCGCGCTGCAGGCGACCTACCGTGCGATCAAGCGGCCGCTGGAGCAGGACGGGATCCTGGTGCTGGGCCAGCGCCTGGACGGCAGCCCACGCCAACTCGTCGAGCGGCTCAAGGCCCGCCCGGAGACTGTGGTGCTGGGGACCAATGCTGTCTGGGAAGGTGTCGACGTGCCCGGTGAGGCGTTGAGCGTGCTGGTCATCGTGAAGCTGCCCTTCGCGGTTCCCAGCGATCCGGTGTTCGCGGCACGCTGCGAGGGGTACGCGGACCCGTTCCACGAGTACGCGGTGCCACAGGCAGTGTTGCGCTTCAAGCAGGGGTTCGGTCGTTTGATCCGGAGCACGCGCGATTACGGCGTCTGTGTCGTGCTCGACCGCCGCATCGTGACCCGGCGGTACGGCCAGTCGTTCGTGCAGTCGTTACCGCCGTGCACGGTGCGTCGGACGTCGGCCGTCCAGATCCCGCGTCTGGCGCAACAGTGGCTCATGCACCACCAGGACCGGCTGGCTGCCAGTGCCGTCACGAGGGAAGGAGGGTGAGGCATGGATCAGCTCGATCGCAATCTCGCGATGGAACTGGTGCGGACGACCGAAGCGGCTGCGCTGGCCGCGGCGCAATGGGTGGGGCGTGGCGACAAGAACGCGGCCGATGCGGCGGCGGTCCGCGCGATGCGGCGCATGCTCGCCACCGTGCACATGAAGGGGATCGTCGTCATCGGGGAGGGGGAAAAGGACCAAGCGCCGATGCTGTACATCGGCGAAGAGGTCGGGACAGGGGAACCGCCGGAGGGCGACCTGGCGGTGGATCCGATCGACGGGACGCGGCTGTGTGCCAACGGTATGCCGGGAGCGGTCTCGGTCGTAGCCCTCGCCGAGCGCGGCTCGATGTATTACCCGCCGGGGATCGTCTACATGAACAAGATCGCGGTGGGCCCGGAGGCGGCGCAGGCGATCGATATCCGGCTCTCACCGACGGAAAACTTGCACCGGATCGCTGAAGCCAAGCGGATGAGTGTGCGGCTGTTGACGGTGGTCATCCTCGATCGTCCGCGTCACCAGCCGCTCATCGAGGAGATACGGCGAGTGGGCGCCCGTATCCGCTTGATCACGGACGGCGATGTGGCCGGCGCGATCATGACCGCGTTCCCGGAGTCGGGGGTCGACGTCTTGATGGGGATCGGCGGTAGCCCGGAGGCAGTGGTCGCGGCGGCAGCGCTCAAGTGCGTGGGTGGCGCGATCCAGTGCACCTTGTACCCGCGTGACGAGGAGGAGCGTCAGCGGGCGCTCGAACAGGGGTTGGCACTCGACAAGGTGTTCACCGCTGACGATCTAGTGCGTTCGGACAATGTCTTCTTCGCCATGACCGGGATCACGACGGGTGATCTGGTCGAGGGGGTGCGGTTCACGCGCAACGGTGCCCGAACGGAGTCGATCGTCATGCGCTCGCGCACCGGTACGATCCGGCGCATCGTGGCGGAGCATCGGTTGACGAAGGTGCAGGAGTACGAGACCGTGGCATTTGACACGGACGGTCGAGCTGTGGTACAGTAACGGAGCGCGGGATCTCCGCGTCTTGCGCCTCTTCACGGCATCCTGGTCTCGATCGCTTCCGTCACACGCTCCCGAGGCCGGTGTATCTCACGCGAAACGCGAGCGTACGAGGTTCCTCGTTGTCCACCGTTCGACCGTTATCGTTCGGCACGACCGCTTCCGGCAGGGTGCGTCTCCGGCGACCAGTGTCAGCGTCAGGAGGCACGCTCGCGCCTGTGCGGTCGACGAGGCGTGTGTGTTGCGCGATGACACAAAAGGAGATCGCAGAACGTGGCGAAACGAACTGCTTCGAGGAGGACTGAAACCATGGAGACCATCGTTCCCACCACGACGACAGTGGAAGAGCTCAAGGAAAGTCCTGGTCTGAGTGCTGCTGAACTCCAGGAAAAGAGCCTCGAGGAACTCCAAGCGATCGCGCGTGACCTCGGTGTCCCCAACGCCAGCCGTCTGCGCAAGATGGACCTGGTCAACAAGATCCTGCGCGCCCAGATCGAGCGCGAGGGCGGTATCTTCGGCGAGGGGGTGCTGGAGATCACCGAGGACGGCTTCGGGTTCCTGCGCGGCGAGCGCTACTTGCCGGGTCCGAACGACGTCTACGTCTCGCAGTCGCAGATCCGCCGTTTCGGTCTGCGCCAGGGCGACTGGGTCGCCGGTCAGGTGCGACCGCCCAAGGAAAATGAGAAGTACTACAGTCTGCTGCGGGTCGATGCGGTCAACGGGATGGATCCCGAACTAGCGCGGCGACGCCCCAGCTTCGATAGCCTCACGCCGATCTTCCCGATGGAGCTCATCAACCTGGAGACCGAGCCGCATATCCTCTCGACACGGCTCGTCAACCTGGTCGCGCCGATCGGCCGGGGCCAGCGCGGGTTGATCGTCTCGCCGCCGAAGGCCGGCAAGACGGTGCTCCTCAAGCACATCGCCAACGGGATCACCACGAACTACAAGGACATCCACCTCATCGTGCTCCTCATCGGTGAGCGGCCGGAAGAGGTCACCGACATGCGTCGCTCGGTCGACGGCGAGGTGATCTCGTCGACCTTCGACGAGCCGGTCGAGGATCATATCCGCGTCGCCGAGATGACGCTCGAGCGGGCCAAGCGGCTGGTCGAGTGCGGGATGGACGTGGTCATCCTGCTCGACTCGATCACGCGTCTGGCGCGAGCCTATAACCTGAACGTGCCGCCGAGTGGCCGCACGCTTTCGGGCGGTATCGACCCGGCGGCGCTGTATCCGCCCAAGCGGTTCTTCGGAGCGGCGCGGAACATCGAGGGTGGCGGTAGCCTCACGATCATCGCCACCTGCTTGGTGGATACCGGTTCCCGGATGGACGACGTCATCTACGAGGAGTTCAAGGGAACCGGCAACATGGAGCTGCACCTGGACCGCAAGTTGGCGGAGCGTCGGATTTTCCCGGCGATCGACATCCAGCGCTCGGGGACACGCCGCGAAGAGCTGCTGCTGGACGAGCAGACGCTGCGGCAGGTGTGGACGATGCGGCGCATGGTGTCCATGCTCGGTGGAACCGACGGGACCGAGCTGGTGCTCGGCCGCTTGGCTCGGACGCAGAACAATGCGGAGTTTCTGGCGACGCTCCACAAGGACCTCTGATCGGCGAACGGATCGACCCGTATGGTGCAGCAGTCGTTGCCTTCACAGGAACACACGCGGCGAGAGTGGACCGACCAGGACGTGTTGGCGGCCGTCACTGTCGGTGCCACAGCGGTGCTGTGGCCCGTCGGGCTGCTGTTGACCTGGGCGAGCGGCCGGTGGCGGCTGGTCGATAAGCTGGTCGCAACCGGCCTCATCCTCGCTGGGCTGATCGTCTCGCTCCTCGTCTTGCCGGCCGGTGCCCGTGGTTTCGGCTTGAGTGCACCGCGCGAGCTGGCTGGCGCGCTCGCGGCCGCGCATTATGCATCCCTCATGGGAGCGCCGCTCGCGGCGGCGCTGTACCTCGGTCTCCGCGCCCGGTTGTCGCGCCGTCTCCTCGTGCTGCTCATGGGGGTCGCTCTCGTCGTGCTGGCGCTGGGACAGCTGGCCTTCTTCTTGGGTGAGCAGCTGCGCCCGGGAGGAGCCTGAGAGGGACCTCAAGCCGGTTCGCGCTCCGCACGCAGGAGAAAGTCGAGCAGGACGCTGGCGGCAAGGTGGGGGACGCTTCGATGCGGGAAGTGACCTGCCCGCGGCAGGAGACACACTTCGCCGCGGGCGAGGCGTTCGGCACGCTCGACGAGCCAGCGGGCCGGAGAGACCGGGTCGTTGTCGCCAGCCATGAGGAGGATCGGACAGGAGAGCTCCTCGAGCCCCTCGTACCAGCGTTGCATGTCGAGGGGACGGTCGACGCCGTCGCGGGAGAAGTTGGCGAGCAGGCGCTCCCGCGCGTGTCCAGGGCCGTGTGCCCGGTGCAGGTAGTCGTACTCGTCCTCGTTATTGGGGAACAGCTCTTCCGCGATGCTGCGCGTGTACTCGGCGGTCGAGGGGGCAGCGAAGTCCGGTCCGCCGATGAGAGCGACTGAGCGGGGCCGGAGCACGCCGCTCAGCGCCAAGCGCGTCGCCACCATCGCTCCCAAGCTCGCGCCGACGAGGTGAGCTTCCTCGATGCCGAGCGCTCGGACGAGTCCAGCGATGTCCTCGGTGAAACCAGCGAGCGTCAACCGTCCACCCGGATCGCTCGTCCGACCGTGCGCCCGCAAGTCCGGCGCGATGACGTCGAAGTACCGGCGCAGGGTGTCGAAAACGGCGAGCCAGCTCTCACTCGTGCCGAAGTATTGGTGGAGGAGCAGCACCGAGGAACCGGAACCTGCACGCTGATAGTAGAGCCGGACCGCACCAACGGTACAGTAGGGCATCGGTGGCCTCGCTCGTGCTTCGCTGCACCGCCGCTTCCCGCGGCGAACCAGTGAACCACTATACTCGGGACAGGCGTTGACGGGGAGGGATCAGCGTGCGGGATATCGGGACGCTCCGCTCGACCTTGCGACGGATCGACCGGCGCGGCTACAAGGCGTACGAAGAGATCCGGGGGCTCTACCGTGCCGGGGACGTCACGCTGGCGATCGACCACGTCCAGGGCGATCCCTTCGCGCCACCCTCCCGCGTGCGCCTGATCGTCGAACGTGCTCGCGTGTCCTTGCCGGACTGCTCCAGCCGAGTGCGGCGGGTCGCCCTCGAGGACTTCCTGGCGCGTCGGGCTCGCGCCGTGATCGAGCGGCTCGGGAGGCGACGTGCCGGGACGGGGCGTTCGGGGCTGATCGCGATCGATGCCGGTGGGCAGGAGGTGCTGGAACGGACTGCCTGCCGGATCACCGACGAGCGCGTCGAACTCCGGCTCTCCGTCGGCCTGCCAGCGACCGGTCGGACGATTCTCGGCGACCGCGCAGAAGAGTTGCTCGCCGATCTCCTGCCCGAAATCGCGCGTGTGACGCTGACGCTCGACCGGCAGGCGCGCGCGGAGGCCGACCAGTTCATCGCCGTCGTGGAGGACGCCGAGGCACTGCGCGAGCAACTGCCCGAACGTGGGTTGGTCGCGTTCGTCGGGCGAGGGGCGATCCTCCCGCGGCGGTCGGGAGTGAGCCAAGAGCCGCTGCGCGAGGGGGTGATTCCGTTCGAACCGCCGCCGAGTCTCGAGGTGGAACTCCGGACACCGCACAGTGGCGCGGTACGGGGCTTGGGTATTCCGGAGGGCGTCACGCTCATCGTCGGTGGTGGCTTCCACGGCAAGTCGACGTTGCTGGAAGCGCTGGCGCGCGGCGTGTACAACCATGTCCCAGGCGACGGGCGCGAGCGGGTCGTGACACGCAGCGATGCGGTGGTGATCCGCGCCGAGGACGGGCGCCGGGTCGTCGGTGTGGACCTTTCCGCGTTCATCCGCGATCTGCCCCTAGGTCGGTCGACGGAGTGTTTTACGAGCGACGACGCCAGCGGATCGACCTCGCAGGCTGCCAACATCCTGGAGGCTCTGGAGGTCGGTGCACGGGTGCTCCTCATGGACGAGGACACGTGTGCGACCAACTTCATGATCCGCGACCACCTCATGCGTGAACTGGTGCCAGCGGACGCGGAACCGATCGTCCCCTTCATCGATCGGGTGCGCCAACTGCACCGCAGCGCTGGGGTCTCCACGGTGCTCGTCATGGGGGGAGCCGGGGATTACCTCCACGTGGCCGACACGGTGATCTGGATGCGGGCCTACCGCCCCGAGGACGTGACGGAACGGGCACGGACGTTAGCTCGTCGTCACGGCTCTGGATGCTTCGAGCCTCCCGATCCCTGGCCGGGAGTGGTACCGCGCATCCCGCTGCCGGAGAGTATCGATCCGCGGCGACGGGACCGGACACGCGTCAAGGCGTTCGGTACTGAAGAGGTCGCGTTCGGTTACGAGTCGATCGACCTGAGTCATGTGGAGCAGATCGTCGACCCCAGCCAGACGCGGGCCATCGGATTAGCGTTGGTGTATGCCCTCGAGCAGGGCTTCATCGACGGGCGTCGCCCACTGTCCGCAGTCTTGGACGCATTGGAGAGCGCGATCGACCGCTACGGCCTGGACGTCCTCTCGCCGTTCCGCGGGCATCCGGGTGATTTCGCGCGCCCGCGCCGCTTCGAGCTGGCTGCAGCGCTCAATCGGTTGCGCACGCTCGAGGTGCGGCAGTTGCGGTGGGCGCAGTGACGGTGGCTCGGTCGAGGACGGTGCGGGCACGTACTGCGGCGATACCGGCGATCGCGGCTGTCTCGGCGCGGAGCGTCAACGGACCGAGCGACAGCGGGCGGACGTCGTGGCGCTGGAACAGCTCGATTTCGTCGTCGGTCCAACCCCCCTCCGGCCCGACGAAGAGCGCGAGCGGTATGTCGGGTGCGAACGTCTCCCCAGCGACGTTGGGGATGCCTTGTGCCTCCCAGAAGAGCACGGCGCGGAGCGAGCGCGCGCGCTCCAACGCCTCAGCCAGCGGACACGGCGGAGTGATCTCGGGCAGTACGCCGCGGCCGCACTGCTCGCTGGCTTCTGTCGCGATCCGTTGCCAGCGTGCGAGGCGGTTGTGGACGGCCGTCTGGTCGAGGTGTACGACCGTGCGCTGCGTCCGCAACGGTACCAGGCCGACGACACCGAGTTCCGTCGCCTTTTCGACGACCAGGTCGAAGTGGTCGTGCCGGAGAAGCGCGACGAAGAGCGTGATCGGTGGGGGCGGAAGCGGTCGCGACGGCTGAGCGTCGGTGAGGCGCACGATGAGCTGTGTCGGACGGGCGACCTCCACGGTGGCACGGAAGTCGGTGCCCCGACCGTCGAAGAGGACGATTTCGTCGCCCGGCTGCACGCGCAAGACGCGGAGCAGCTGGTGCCGCAGGCGTTCCGGCAGTTCGACCGTCTGCCCCGTGTCGAGCGGGGTGGGGAGAAAGAAGCGATGGAGGCTGGGACTCATGGTCGTGTCCGTCGCATGAGAAGGCTGACCCAGTCACCGTCCTGCCGGCGGTCAAGCAGCTCGACGCCGAGGGGCTGGTACCGCGCGAGGACAGCGTCTTCGTAGGACGTGATGATCCCGCTGAGCACGAGGAGACCGTTCGGACGGGCCGCGCGGACGAGTCGCGGTGCGGCCTCGATGAGGACACGGGCGACGATATTGGCCAGGATGATGTCGAACGTCTCCGTCGCGTCGAGGTCGCGCGTCACGTCGCCGACCCGTACCGTCGCCCGGTCGAGTACCCCGTTCCGGGCGAGGTTTTCGCGCAAGACGTCCGCAGCGACCGGATCGATCTCCCAAGCGGCGACCTGTGTCGCTCCGAGCTTGAGCGCTGCGATGGAGAGGATGCCGGAACCGGCTCCAGCGTCGAGGATGCGCCGCTCGGTCACTTCGACCTGCTCGAGCCAGAGAAGGCAGTGCTGGGTGGTCGGGTGGAGGCCGGTGCCGAATGCCATGCCAGGATCGAGATCGATGACGACGTCGTCGTCGTTCGGCTCGTAGGGTAACCAGGACGGTCGGACGACGATCCGCTGACCGATGCGGGTGACCGGAAAGTGCTGCTTCCATGCCTCTTGCCAGTCCTCTTCGGCGAGGGTACGGAGCTGGAGTTCGCCGACTGTCCCGATTTGCCCGAGGTGCCAGAGGGCACGCCGGAGGGCTTCGATGCTCGCATCGACCTGCTCGTCGAGCGGAAGATAGGTCACGATGCGGACCGGAGCGGTGGGGTCGATCACCGCATGTTCGCCGTCCGGCTCCTGGCTCACAGGGTGAAAGACGGCGACGCCGTGCTGGTATCCGTACTGGGCGAAGAGTTCGCTGACCGCATCGGCCGATTCCAGGTCAGCATCGACCGCGACCTCGAGCCAGCGGTGCCGCATGGTTCACCCCTCGTCCTGCCGGGTGAAGGCGATTTCCGAGGAATCGCCGACGTTCACCCGCAAGAAGTCGCCCGTGACGCGCGCACCGCGGCCGACGATCGAGCGGTGCAGCGTCACCCCGGAGATGGTCGCGCACTCGTCGATGATGGAGTCGGTCACGATCGCGTGCGAGACGACGGCGCCGGGACCGATGCTCACGTACGGTCCGACGACGGCGCGGTCGATCGTCGCGCTCGGTGCGATGGCGACTGGGGGAATGACGACGCTCGTGGGGAAGGTCGGGGGATCGCCGGCGCGCTGTTCGAGCAAGAAACGGTTGGTCTGGAGTAGTGCCTCCACCGTTCCGCAGTCCTCCCAGATCGACACTGGTTGCGCGACGATCGTCCGGTCACGATCGATGAGAATCTGGATCGCCTCAGCCAGGTAATACTCGTTGCCGCGACGTCGGTCTTCGGCGATCTGTTGTTCGATTGCATCGATGAGCTCGGCGAAATCGCGGAAGTAGTACACGCCGACGACGGCCAAACGACTGACCGGCGTCGTCGGCTTTTCGACCAGGCGAACGATCCGTCCGTCCTCGACGACGACCACGCCGAACCGCCGCGGATCGTCGACCTCCTTGACGAAGACGACACCGTCCCAGGGGCAGGAGACGAGCGATTCCAGATCAGCATCGAAGATCAAGTCGGGAAACACGACCAGCGTCGGCCCCTCGATGAGCCCCTTGGCCTGCAGGAGCGCGTGTGACTGTCCGAGCGGCTCAGGCTGCTCGACGAAAACGGCATCGAACTGGTAGTGTGCTCGCACGTAGGCCTCGATCTGTTCTCCGAGATAACCGGTCACGAAGACGACGCGCCCTAAAGGAAGGTTCAGCAAGCGATCCAGGACATGGCCGAGGATCGGCTTGCCTGCGACAGTGACCAGTGGTTTCGGTTTGCTCCAGGTGTGGGGACGGAGGCGCGTTCCGAGTCCGGCGACGGGTATCACGATATGCACCGTGGCACCTCCTCGATCTGGCACGCTCGCCCACTCCGATAGCAGGTGCTCGGCAGGCTGCCAAAGCATACCGAGCGGTGTGGGAGTGTGGCGACTCGTTTCCTCGTCCTCCGGCGTGTCGTGCGAACGAGGCCCGCGCGTCCCATGGTGCGGTGGACGGCTCTGCTCCGCGGAAGACGAGTTCCGAACGTCGCGGTGGACCGTACAGGTGGCAGGACGTCGTTAGGACACGCACGCTCGTACGGCTCGATCGCGCTATGCGCTCTCGTGATCGGGACGGTGCGGGTATGAGGACAGTGCCCCCAGCGGGATTCGAACCCGCGATCTCCACCTTGAAAGGGTGGTGTCCTAGGCCTCTAGACGATGGGGGCGCGCTCCCGCGCAATCCCTCTGAGTATAAACTTCAGGGTGGTGGCTCGTCAAAGGCGAGGTCAGCGGGACGGTACCGGGCGAGCGGGGAGCGAGTGCGATGACTATTGCTGGTTCGTCGGTACGGCAGGTGCGGTTCGAGCGCGCCGTCGACCGTGCGGTGGGCCGGGTTGCCCAACACTGGTTGGCGGTCGTGAACGTCTTGGCGGGGCTCTACGCTGGGTTGCCACTGCTCGCTCCCTGGCTCGTCGCCAACGGACATTCCACGCTCGCGGCACCGATCTACTTCGTCTATCAGTTCGTCTGCCACCAGCGTCCAGAACGCAGCTTCTTTCTCTTCGGGCATCAAGTCGCTTATTGTCAGCGAGACCTGGCGATCTACACTGGTGTCTTCGTGCTCGGGCTCGTCTTCGCGCTGGTACGGCGGCGTCTGCGGCCGCTCTCGTGGCGTGGTGCGATCCTTCTCTCGTTTCCGATGTTCGTCGACGGGACCACGCAACTCGTCGGCCTGCGGGAGAGCACCTGGCAACTGCGGCTCGTGACCGGCGTGCTCTTTGCGCTGGCCGTGGTCTGGTTCGTCTATCCTCGACTCGAGCAGGGCTTCGCGGAGATCAGAGCCGTGTCGACGCAGCGCGAGCGATCGTACGTTTTCGGTAAGGAGCAGGAGACTCGAGGTGCCACGAGTTCTGGAGGGTAAGCGGATCGTCGTTGGGGTGACCGGTGGGATTGCGGCCTACAAAGTACCCGAGTTCGTCCGCCGCGTGCAGCAGGGCGGCGCTCTCGTCGACGTCGTGATGACACCGGCGGCCACGCAGTTCGTCGGCCCGCTGACGTTCGAGGCCTTGACCAAGCGACCGGTTCAGGTCACCACGGTCGGGGTGTGGCGCGGGGACGAAGCGGGACACGTGACGCTCGGCGCGCGCGCCGACGTGATGGTGATCGCTCCGGCGACGGCGGACACGCTCGCCAAACTCGCGCACGGCCTCGCTGACGATGCGGTGACGCTCACCGCATTGGCTTGTCCAGCGCCGCTCATCGTCGCGCCAGCCATGGACCACCATATGTTTCGTCACCCGGCGACCCAGGCCAACCTCGAGCTGTTACGTGCTCGAGGCGTGACGGTCGTCGGTCCGCATCACGGTCCCCTGGCATCGGGGATGATCGGTGAGGGACGAATGGCCGAACCGGAGGAGCTCGTCGGTGCGGTGCGGTCGGTGCTGGGCCGGTCCGGCACGCTCCGCGGCCGCCGCGTCGTGGTCACGGCTGGCCCGACGCGGGAGCCGATCGACCCGGTCCGCTTCTTGAGCAACCACTCCAGCGGCAAAATGGGCTACGCGCTCGCCGAGGTCGCGCGGGACCGCGGTGCAGAGACCACATTGATCAGTGGACCGACCTGCCTCGCACCACCCTACGGTGTGCACACGATCACCGTAGAGACGGCGGCCGAAATGGCGCGAGCGGTACGGGAGGGGGTAGCGGGGGCGGACGTGCTGGTGATGTGCGCGGCCGTGGCTGACTTTCGACCGCGTGCACCGGCGGGGGAGAAGATCAAGAAGCGGGTTGCGTCGCTGGTACTGGAGTTGGAAGCGACGGAAGACATTTTGGCGAGCGTGCAGCGGCCCGGGCTGCTGAAGGTGGGCTTCGCGGCCGAGACGGAGCGTTTGCTCGAACATGCGCGTGAGAAGCTGGAGCGCAAAGGGCTCGATCTCCTGGTGCTCAACGAGGCACGCCGCACCATGGGTGCGGACAGCGCGCAAGTGACGCTGGTCTGGCCTGATCGGGAGCCGGAGCCGTTGCCGGAGCGACCCAAGGAAGAGGTGGCCGAGCTGATCTGGGACGCGATCGAGTCGCTCTTGGCGGCGCCGGTTGAGCGCGTCGCGCGGTGAGTGGAGCGATGCTACCGGCTCGGGCCCGACGGCGCACGAGACGAGTCGATTGGGCTCCGCGGCTCGCTTCGTGGACGATCACGGCGGTGTCGGTGTACTGGGCGATCCTGGCCGCGCGGTGGTGCCTTTGGGTCTACGCTCGCGTGATGGGAGACGCGCGAGGATACTTGAGCCTGTTCCACCTTTGGCTGGGTTGGCCGTTCAGCGTTATTCCAGGAGTTCGGGAGGTCTCTTTCCTTCCGGACCTGCTCGCCGTCGTCGTCTCGGGCGGTATCGCACTGAGTATCGTCGGTGTGTTGGCTGGCTGGGTGCAGGCGCGCAGTGGTCGGCCTGGTTGACCGATCGGGGCGAGACGGTACAGGAGAGCATGGTAGACTGCTGTGGAAACTGGCTCGGGAGATGCTGAGGTGCTGCAGTGAGCCGGAGGAGAAGGCCACCGATGGTCAAGAATCTCGTACGCGGTATCCTCAATCTCGTGTTGGCTGCTCTGGCTACCTGGTTGGCCAACTACATCGTCGATCGGCTTTTCGGGCCGGAAGAAGCAGTCGAGGACTGAGCAAGAGCGGTAGAGCGCGATCGAACGGGGTATGGGGAGGATAGAGCGTGGAGATCACACGACGCGAGGTCGAGGGGCTGGGAGCACTGCGCAGCGAGGAATGGCCGATCATCAGTCTGTACCTCCGTGTCGATAAGGAGCATGTGACGGACGACCACTATTCGATCCGCTTGAAGAACCTCCTGCGTGACGTCGAACATGCGAAGGAAGAGCTGCAGCTGACGCGTGCGCAGAGCCAAGCGGTCGACGAGGACGTCGAGCGGATCCGCGCCTTCTTCCGCGATCACGGTGACGAGTTCGGGCAGGGTGTCGCCCTTTTCGCCAGCAGTCGCGCCGGCTTGTGGCGGGTCTACCACGTGCCGCGCGAGGTCGGTAACGAAGTGGACCTCGATTTCCGCCCGGTGATCGGCCGGCTCGTCCGTGTCGTCGAGATGTTCGAGCCGGTGTGCACGTGCCTGATCTCGCGAGACCGCGCGCGGATCTTCCGCGGCCATCTGGTGCACTTTTACGAGGTCGCAGTGCGGCTCGACGAAGAGGTCCCTGGCCAGCACGGGCAGGGTGGTTGGTCGCAGGCGCGGTTCGCTCGGCACATCGAGGACCACGTGCGCCAGCACTTCCAGCGGGTGGGCCAGGTCCTCTACCAACTCTACGAGCAGGATCCCTTCCGGTTTCTCGTCCTCGCTGGACCCGACGAGGTGGTCGCTGACTTCGTGGATGGTCTCCATCCCTACTTGCGGGAACGCTACGTCGGGTCCTTCAACTGCTTGATGGAAGCCAACGCCAAGCAGGTGCTCGAAGAGACGCGTCGTATCGTCGGCGCGTGGCAAAAGGGCGAGAAGCAACGCTACGTGGAGCTCGTCCTGACGGAGGCGCTCAGTCACGACATGGCGGTCGTCGGGCTCGGGCAGGTCGTCGAAGCCGTCCAGATGCAGAACGTGAACGCGCTGGTGGTCGACGACGCGCTGCAGGCGCCGGGTCGGTACTGCCTGCGCTGTGGGGCGTTGCAGCCGATCGGGAGCGAGAATGCCTCATGCGTCTTCTGCGGCGGGCGCGTGCGGGCGCGGGCGAATATCGTGCCTGAGGTGTACGCCGAGGCCTACCGGCAGAACGCGAACCTCGTCTTCATCGCCGAGCCCGAGCTCCGCCGGCAGCTCGACCAGTACGGCGGTATCGGAGCGATCCTTCGCTATCGGATCGAAACGACCACGCCGTCATGAACCTGTACCCTACGCTGGCCTTGATCGTGAACGAGAGCGCGGGGCGCGTGCGGCCGAGCGTCATCGAGCGCGTCGCGCGTGTCCTCGCGCAGCGTTTTCGCGTGACTGTCGACATCGGGGGGACGCCCGACGAGGTCGCCAGCTTGGCCCGGCGGCACGCCGGGTCGGCCGAACTGGTCGTCGCCTTCGGGGGTGACGGTACGGCGAGTCGCGTCGCTGCCGGGATCGTCGGCTCGTCCTCGTGCTTTTCGGTGCTGCCGGGGGGATCGACCAACCACGTGGCTCGCTTGCTCGGCCTGCCGGCCGATCCGGTACGGGCAGCCCATGCGCTGACCGGGCCAGTGCGGTATCGACGCTTGGATGTCGGGCGGGTAACGCCGGACCGAGTGCTCCTCTTCCTCGGTGGTATGGGTATCGACGCCGAAATCGTGGCCGATGCGCCGGCCAAGGTCAAGCGTTTCTTCGCCTGGCGGAGTTACCTGCTACCTGGCCTGAGCCATCTCTTGGACGGCCCCTGGCGGTTTCGGATCGAGGTCGATGGCGAGCGCTACGAGCTCGTCGCTCGTGCAGTGCTGGTCGCAAACGGGTCGTTTCTCGTGCATCCCTCCTTTCGGCTCGGTGAAGGGATCGATCCGAGCGACGGTGTTTTGGACGTCCTCGCCTTGACCCCAAGACATCTCTTCGACTGGGCAGCGTTGTTCGCGTGGACTGCGCTCGGCCGGTTCTGGTGGTCGCGGAGTGTGCGGCGGTGGCGCGGGAAGCGAGTGCTGGTCCAGGCGGACGACGGTGCGCCGGTCGAGATCGACGGCGACCCGTGCCGGGATCTCTCTGCGCTCGAGGTCGTCGTCGAGCCGCGGGCGCTCACGGCGGTGGTACCGGCGTTCAGCCGCGGCGTCGGTGAAGGTGCCGAGGGTCACGGATAAGTCGCGCTATCGTCCCACTTCTGGCCCAGTGGGCCGCGGTCTTCCCCGTCGACGACGATGTGCACCAGCGGGGCGTTGCCGGACGTCACGGTCATCGTTCGGCCGCGGAAGGTGCGTCGCTCGCCCGGGCCGAGGACTTCGGCTAACACCGGCTGGCCGTCCACGCTCGCTTGCACCCAGACTCGCCCTCGGGTGACGATATCGAAGGTGTGTACCCCGGCCTCCGTGGGAGGGGACGGCGCAGCCTCCGCTGCGGTCGGGGTGACCTCCGGCTGCTCCGTAGTCGGCGGCTCCGTCGGGGAACTCGTGACTGTCTCAGCCGTCGCCGGCGCGGGAGCGGGAGTTCGAGCCGCTGTGGGGGCGGCGGGCGACAGCGTAGGCGTTGCCGGTGGCGTGATCGTATCTGTCGTGCTCTCGACGTTCGCGAGCGACGTGGGCGAGGGTGTCTGCTGGGGGCGGGGGGCGAGGTACGTCGTGTACACCAGCGCGAAGACGATCGCCGAAATCGCCAGCATGAAGGCGATGACAGCGAAGTTCGGTGCCCAGTGCATCACCGGCTCGCGCGCCGGTCGCACCGCGGGGACGACGCGGAAGCCGAGGCTTCGCTGCCCGTGCGCTTCCTCGAATTTGGCCAGCACGGTCACCGGATCGAGCCCGAGATACTGCGCGTAGATGCGGACGATCCCGCGCGCGTAGGTGAGCGGGGGTAGTTGGTCGAAAGCTTCCTGCTCGAGCGCGGCGAGATAGCGGCGGTTGATGCGCGTGGCGCGTTCTGCGTCCGCGAGAGAGACCCCACGATAGGCCCGCGCGTTGCGCAAGAGTTCACCGAACTCACCCATCGCGCATCGCCTCACGACGTCGCACGCCGCCGTCTTTCCTGTCGTTGCTGCAGGAGTTCGCGGAGGAACTGATCGACGTGCGGCGTGGGTTGACCGTGATGGGAGATGTCGGCCCGTTGCAGCCACCAGTCATCGGTCGGTACCCACCAGGAACCCATGGAGCTTGCGCAGGCCAGGGATTCGGCGTGGACGAGCGTTCGTTCGGCAAACGCGTACGGGTTAGCACACCAGCCGAAGCGAGCATCGCCAGTGGGACGGAAGTCGCGGCACGTGCGGCAGATCCGGGGCAGGGCAGCGAGGATCTCTTGCGCGTCCGGCGGGACGTCGTCGATCGCGGCTTCGAACGGGGCGTCGCTCTCGCCGAGCTCGTCGACTGAGCGGCGCTCGGTCGCTGCGGGGGGAATGTGCGGGAATGGTTCCGTATGCCCGCTCTGTCCATCGAGGGCTGGCGCCTTCGTGTATCCAGCCGGCACGCTGAGGTCATCGAGCGACCAGTCGGGAGGGAAGTGTGGCGGGTTGGGCGGGACGAACGAGGGCTCAGCGACGCTCTCAGCCTGCTGATCGGTGCGCCAAGGCCCCGCCCAGTCGATGCCGCTTCGTTCGACGCGTTCGACCGTCTCCCGCGGTTCCCACAGATCGTGATCCCAGTCGGTTCGGCAGGCGAGTTCACCGCGCCGGACGTACACCATGTGGTGGAGTTCCTGTCGCTGCGGGTGGCGGCACCACCCAGACCCGGCAAATCCACCGTCCTCGAAATACCGGCACGTGCCGCAGCGTCGCTGTGTCATGCGGCCCTCCATCGAGGCACACATGGATTCCATCCCCCGGAGGAGAGGGACGGTCGTTCGGCTCGTCGGCCACCCCCTCGCCGAGTATCGTAGCACAGGAGGGCTCGGTACGCGGGGCTGCACGCCACTCCAGCGGGTTCGCTATACTGATAGACTGTATCGAGGACACGGGCGCTCTGCGCCTGTGGGGGGAGAATCCATGCAGCTCGTCCAACTCCAACCGCGTCCGACTCTGCCGGCCGAAGAGGTACCTGGTGTCAAGCGGTTTCACATCTGGACGATCGGCTGCCAGATGAACGAGGCCGAATCGGCGAAGGCGGCTGCACTTTTGCGACAGGCAGGGTACCTTCCGGCTGCGCGAGAATGGGACGCTGACGTCGTCATCGTCAACACCTGCGTGGTGCGGCAGCAGGCGGAGGACAAGGCGCTCGGATATATCGGCGCGCTCGCCCGGCTCAAGCGGCGTCGGCCGCATGTGCGGATCGCTGTCACCGGCTGTCTCGTCACCGGGCAGGAGCGACGGCTGGCCGAGCGCTTCCCGTGGGTCGACCTCTGGTACGGTCCCTCGGAGTTCGAGCGGCTCGTCGAAATCGCGCCGGAGCTGGCAGAGGTCGACCTGGATCTCGTCGAGCTGCCGCACTACTACGACGAAGGACAGTCCGACCCCGAGGTGACGGCCTTCGTGCCCGTCATCTACGGATGCAACTTCGTGTGTTCCTACTGCATCGTTCCGTACCGGCGCGGGCGGGAACGGAGCCGACCCGTCGAGCAGGTGGTAGCGGAAGTGGAGCGGCTGGCGGCGCGAGGGGTGCGTGAGGTGACGCTCCTCGGGCAGACGGTCAACGCCTACGGGCACGACTTGCCCGGTCAGCCCGATCTGGCTGATCTGTTGGCCCGCGTGCACGAGGTTGACGGCATCAAGCGCATCCGCTTCCTCACGTCACATCCGAAGTACTTCAGCGACAAGCTCATCCGGGCCGTCGCCGAGCTTCCGAAGGTGTGCGAGCACGTCAACCTGCCGGTCCAAGCGGGAGACGACGAGGTGCTGCGGCGGATGCGCCGCAACTACACGGTCGAAGAGTATCGCGAACGGATCGCGCGAATCCGCGAGCTGATACCGGACGTGACGCTCTCCACCGACATCATCGTCGGATTTCCGGGTGAGACCGAAGAGCAGTTCATGAATACGTATCGCTTGTTGGAAGAGATCCGTTTCGACAAGGTCCACGTGGCGATGTACTCGCCGCGGCCGGGGACACTCTCGGCCCGCTGGACCGACGATGTACCGCGGGAAGAGAAGCGGCGGCGTCACCGGGCGATCGAGCAGCTGCAGGAGCGGATCGCCCGCGAGCGAAATGCGCGTTACCTCGGTCAGACAGTCGAGATCCTCGTCGACGGGATGGCACGTGGCCGTTGGCGCGGTCGGACGCGGGGCAATACGCTCGTCTTCTTCGAGGCGCCGGGTAACTGGAAAGGGCGTTTCGTCCGCGTGCGGATCACCGAGACGAGCCCGTGGTACTTGCTCGGCGAGCCGGTCGCGGTGGAATCCGAGGTCGTCGCGGGCGTGACCGCGTGAGCGAGATGGAGGCTGAGCGAAGTCATGTCGGCACTGTCGAACCAGAGCAGCCATGAGCGACGACTCTTGCGCAGGCTCACTCAGGCAGCGAAGCAGGCCGCCTATCAAGGCAATTGGGAGCGCGCGGTCGAGCTCAACCGCAAGATCACCGAGCTCGCGCCGCGTGACGTCACGGCGTGGAACCGGTTGGGTCGTGCTTACGCTGAGTTGGGGCAGATCGCCGACGCGCGCGCTGCCTATCAGCGCGCACTGGAGATCGAGCCGAGTAATGCGATTGCGCAGCGCAACGTCGCGCGCCTGGAGTGGCTGACGAGCCAGACGACCGACGGTGTGGTCCCGGTACCGGGTGGCCGTCCGGCGCCCCGCTTCGACGTGTTCATGGAGGAGATGGGGCGCACCTACGTGACCGACCTCCTCCGCCCGGCAGCGCCGATGGTCCTGGCTCGTCTCTTTCCGGGGCAGGAGGTCTTCCTCGACGTGCGGGACGGTGCGGTCTTCGTTCTGGACGCCGATGGTACGCGGCTCGGGCAACTGGAGGGGCGCATCGCGCGGCGTCTGATCGAGTTTACGCGCCAGGGGAACGTGTATCGAGCGTACGTGCTGCAGCTGACAGGTGATACCTTGCGTATCATCCTGCGCGAAGCGTTCCGCGCACCGCACCTTCTGGATACGCCCTCCTTCCCGCCCCAGCCGAAGATCGCACCGCCACGACCGTACCTGCCCGAGACCTACGGCCGGGCCGAAGGGCTCGAAGAGGAAGAGGAGCTGCTCGAGGAGGCCGAGGTCCTGGAGGAAGAAGAGGTCGAGGCCGAGGAAGTCGCCGAGGTCGAAGAAGGCGTCACCGAGGAGTTGCTCAGTACCGTGGACGAGGAAGCGCTCGTCGTCGACTTCGATCTCGACGACTCGCTCGACACATGACTGTCGGTCGTCAACGCAGCGTGCCCGAGCGCGTCGACGCACTCGGGCACGCTCGTCTTTCCGGACTCGATGTTCAGCGCAGGAAATAGGTGAGCACGAGCAGGAGCAACAGGAGAAGTCCGGTTACCCAGGCCAAGCGTTTGAGGTCGGCCTTGATGAGTGCGTATTCCTCGTCGACACGACCCCACGGGCTACTGATACCGCCAGCTGGGGTAGTTGGTTGAGCCACCGGGCGGGCCACTGGGGCCGGTCCGGAGGACGAGGTCACCGCCCGCCCCGTGCGCTTGGTCGTCTTCCGCTGTGACTTGCGACTGTTGACGCGTCCCATTGCCTCGATCCGCCTCGTACGACGCCCGAAGGCAGTATACCACCCTACACGCGGCCGTTCCCCCGGCGAATCTCGACTGTCATGCCGCGCGCGAGCTGCCATGTTCGGGCGGCGTCGCCCTCACGCACGGCGATCTCGAGTCCCCCATGGCTCCCGAAATACGCCACCGGCTGGCCTGGCTCGACGTCCGCGTAGGTCCGAGCGATGCCGCGCACCGAGAGCCTGCCGCAGCGGACGACGAGGTCCTGCGGTGGGCCAGGCAAATGCTCTGGCCGAATGCGCGTGCGAACGTTCCCGAAGTGGTCGATCGAGACGATCGTCCCCCGGACGTGGTCAGATCCGGTTTCGATGCGCGGCAGCGGAAGCCGCACGAGCCTCGCCGGGTCGATTGGCGATCCTACGAGGGCGGGGAGTGTGCCAGCTGCGAGCGCCGCGGCGACCGGGCCGAACAGGTCGCGCCCGTGAAAGGTCGGTGCGACCGGGTGCCGGAAGAACTCGCTCCGGTCCAACAGCCAGGCTGCTGTCGCTGGCTCCTCGTCGAGGACGAGAGTCAGGAGGCCGTTGTCCGGTAGGACGAAGAGGTGATCAGCGACGAGCACAGCGACCGGTCGTCGGGAGGTTCCCACTCCGGGATCGACGATGGCGAGGTGTACCGTGCCGATGGGAAAGGCGCGCCAGGCGGTCGCGAGCTGAAACGCCCCTTCGAGCACGTCTTGAGGCGGAATCGCGTGCGTGATGTCGACGACGGTGAGGTGCCGGTGTCGCGTCAGCATGACCCCCTTGACCTGGGCGACGTAGGAATCCTCGAGACCGTAGTCGCTCAGGAAGGTGACGATGCCGTTCGCTCGCCACTCCCACCCCATAGCAGTGACCGACCTCATCACCACGCCAGGGCGCAGGCATCGGCTCGTGGGTCAGCGGCTGCCTCCAGCACGACCGGGTCGGTCTGTCGCACGACGACCTGGCAGGCACCGATCGGGCCCCAGCGCGACAACCGCTCTACCCGGTGGCCGCGAGCCTGGAGCCCTTCGATCGTCGCGTTGGGGAGACGACCCTCGACTTCGACCACATCGACGGTGTACCTTCCGGGCATCCAGTCCACCATGCGGGTGCGGAGCTGCCACCGGGGAAGTTCGACGGCTTCTTGCAGGGTATAGCCGTACTCGAGGGCGTGCACGAAGACGTGGGCAGGAACCACCAGTTGTGCCTCACTGCCTGCTGTACCTAACCCGATCATCCTGTCACCCCGCACGAGGATGGTCGGACAGAGGAGCAGCGGCACCCGCTCGCCGCGCGCAAGACCAGGGTACCGACCGACGGTGCGGTGGTACAGAGCCAGCCCGTTGTTGAGCAGGATACCGGTGTCGCCTGCGACCACTCCTGACCCGAACGGCTGGTGGAGGGTCGCGACCGCGACGACCAGGATCCCGCGCTCGTCGACGACAGCAAAGGCAGTCGATCCCTCCGCCCCTCCGCTGACCGTGCTCCCGTAGCGGCGAGCGTGCCGGGGATCGATCGCTGCCGCCAGCTGGTACAGTCGTTCGGGCACGAGGGGCGCGCTCCCCGTCCGGCTCTGGATATCCCGTGTCTCAGCATCGGCGACCGTAGCGTGCCAGGCGAGTTTGGCCGCCTCGATCAAGGCGTGCAGCAGGTCAGCCGAGAGTGGCTTCCAGTGCGCGAGCGGCAGGTGATCGAGTATGCCGAGCAGCGTCAGGAGAGGCGGCAACCGAGCCCCCGAGCGTGGACCGTACACCGTCCAGCCGCGGGAGTGGACGGCGTCCGGCTCGATGACCTCGGCGTAGGCGCGCGCGAAACGCTCCGCGGAGTGCGTGCCGCCAGCCTCGCCGATCGCGCGGATGAGCTGAGCAGCAGTCGCACCCTCGTACAGGTCGGACAGACCGACCCGGGCGAGCGTCTTGAGCGTCCGTGCCAGGGCTGGCTGGCGGAGGATCGCCCCCGGCACGAGCGGAGCACCGCCCGGGAGAAAGATCGCTGCAGTTCTCGGATCCCTCGCGAGCAGGCCCCGGTAGCCGGCCACCGAAGCGGCCAGCGTGTGGCCGACGGGAAAACCGTTCCCTGCGAGTTCGATCGCCGGGGCGAGAACGACGTCGAGCGGCAGAGTCCCCCACCGTTCGTGCAGGAGCTGCCAGGCGCGGGCCGCTGCCGGCACAGCGATACTCTGAGGACCGCGCTCCGGAAAAGGAAGCTCGCTGGCGATGGTGATTTCCGGCGGCACCAAACCGGAGCCGTCGACGGTCCAGATGCGACCATTCCCGCCCTCGGCGACGAGCGCGACCAGGTCACCACCAAGTCCCGAGGCGTGTGGCTCGACGACCGCGAGGACCGCGGCGATAGCGACCGCTGCATCGACCGCATTGCCACCGCGTTCGAGCATGCGTGCTCCAGCCAGCGACGCCAACGGGTGGCTCGTCGCGACCGCCCAGCGCGTTCCCCGTACGATCGGACGACACGCTCGTTCGGCCAACGCTGGCACTGAGCGCAGGCTCATACGCTCTCTCCGTGTTGCGACCGCTCGACCCGGTGCGCGTACTCGAGAGCCCGCTGGTACGCCTCCGGCGTGTTGGTGTTCAGAAACGAGGCGAGGTCCGGATCGTAGCGCCGGAGTGTTGTTTCGTCGACTTGCCGCACCCGGACTTCGGGGAAAAAGCTGATGATCTTCCAGCGCCCCTCGAGCAGACAACGCTCGATCGCCGGCAGGCAGGAGCGTGCGTAGACGGCATGCAGCGTCTCGAGGGTCTCCTGACCGCCCTGCTGGGTCTGCTCGCGGCGCACCGGGACGAGCACGTCGTAGTCGCGCGGGAGGGCGAGCAGAGCAGCGAGGAGCTTCGGGTTCACGAACGGCAGGTCACAGGAGAGGACGAGACAGTACTCGTGGCGGGCGGTCGCGAGCGCAGTGTAGATCCCGCCGAGTGGGCCGCGACCGGGGATACGGTCGGGAACGACCGGGACGCCGAACTGCTGGTACTCGGGTCGATCCGTAGCGACGATGAACAGATCATCGGTGAGCGGTCTCACACGACGGATTACCCGGGCCAGTAATGGCTCGCCGAGGAAATCGAGCAACGCTTTGTCGCGACCCATCCGGCGGCTTTGACCGCCCGCGAGTAACGCGATACTCGCCTGCACCAGCTTCCTCCCGCAGGGAGTGTAGCGCACAGTCCGGGCTGTCTGCGTCCTCATCGGGAGCGGTACGGGCGGGAACGCAGCGGGGTCTGGGTTCTCCGTCGAGGGCATTGCGTGCGTTCGGGTCGCTCGGCTATACTCAGGCCAGCGATCCCCACGTGGACGAGAGGGCCTGGCGATGCACGCAGGTCCACCATTTCAGAAGGTCGGCAGCGCTGGGACGAGAAGTCTCAGGGCGCGAGTGGGTCGGCGTTTCCGAGCGAGCGTGCGGTGTCGGCGGGAAGGAGCGGGGCGATGAACTCGAGCCTGATCAGCAAGATCGAAAAAGCTCGCCGCTACGCTGCGGAACCTGAGCGGGCGCAGATCGAGGTGCTGCATATCCGGTTCCGCGGCGACCACGACGTGTACGACGTGCATTTCGACCGCGGTACCTGGAGCTGCACCTGCCACTCGTTCGAAGCGCTCGGGGTCGGTACCTGTAGCCACATCATGGCGATCGAGCGCATGCTCGGTGTCCTGGCGCCGCGGAGCGTCGGGACCGCTGAGCCACTGGTCTGATCGCCTCGGCGACTGCCACCGCGTGCCTCGGTTCAGCAGGCCCCTCGCTCTTCTCTGCCTCCTCGACGCGCGGCTCCCGGCGCAGTCTGGGGGTGTGGCTGCGTTCGGCGATCGCTGCGACCTCATGCTCCGCTGATGCCAACGCGACCACCGAGGACGAGGCTGTGCTCTCCGTCGGCGCGAGCGGTATCCTCTGCCGAGAGCGAGCACGCGTGTTCCGCTGTACCTCGAGGAGGACACCGATGACGTTCGAGGTCGTCTGGTACGCACAGTCAGCCTTCCGCATCGAGGTCGACGGTCTACGGATCTATCACGACCCGTTTCGGATCCCGGACGGGGAGCCGAAGGCAGACGTCATTCTGATCAGTCACGACCACTTCGATCACTGCTCGCCCCAGGACATCGAGAAAGTCCGTGATCCGCAGGCAACGCTTGTGGTCACGAACCCGACCGCCGCCAGCGCTGCCGGAATGCCCCAGCCGGTGCGGGTCGTCCGTCCCGGTGACGAGTTCGACTACCGTGGACTGGTCGTACGGGCGGTGCCTGCCTACAACCTGAACAAGTTCCGCAGCCCCGGCGTGCCGTTCCATCCGCGCGAGCGGGAGCACGTGGGGTATCTGTGTCGGGTCGGCGGCGTCTCCTGGTACTTCGCTGGCGATACTGACGCGATACCGGAGATGGCCTCCTTTGGGCCGGTCGACTACGCCTTCCTTCCCGTCAGCGGAACCTACGTCATGACGGCTGAGGAAGCCGCCGAAGCGGTCCGCATGCTTCGGCCGCGTGTGGTCATCCCGATGCACTACGGAGCCGTCGTCGGTTCGGTCGAGGACGCCCGTCGGCTGGCAGCCCTGGTCGGTGACCTCGCCGAGGTGCGGATCCTCGAGCCTCGTGGTGTCACGAGCTGAGGCACTCGCCGATCGTTGTCGGTGCCTGTAGGGTGGCCGCTCGGGAGCTGTTCCTCACGGCTCGAAGATGGACCACTCTGCGCCCTTTTGTTGCATCCGCCGGCTGCAGCCCGAACGGAATCCGGTGAGGAGTAGAGCGCTCGCTGTGCATCCCGGCTATAATGCCCGGGCTGTGTGAGGCTGCTGAACGAACGGGGGAACGATGCGGTTGCGCGGCGGTGAGGCAGTCGTACGCACACTCGAGCGGCTGGGCGTGGAAGTCGTGTTCGGTATCCCCGGTGTGCATACCCTCGCGATCTACGATGCCTTGTACGCTTCCTCGATACGGCACGTCCTGGCACGGCACGAGCAAGGCGCGGGCTTTATGGCCGACGGCTACGCTCGCGTCTCGGGGAAGCCGGGCGTAGCCATCGTCATCACTGGGCCCGGTGTCACGAACATCGCGACCGCCGTGGGGGAAGCCTTCGCCGATTCCTCGCCAGTGGTGGTCATCGCCTCCAACGTCGAACTGCAATGGCAGGGACGGATGCTCGGTCACCTGCACGATTGCAAGGATCAGCTCGGCATCATGCGGGCACTCACCAAGTGGGCCGAGCGAGCGCGACGGGTCGAGGAAGTACCCGCGACCATCCGCGAGGCACTGGCACTGGCAGTGACGGGGCGACCGCGGCCGACCCACGTCGAGGTCCCCCTCGACGTGCTCCATGGCTGCGGCGAGGTCGACCTTTCGACGGTCGAGCCGCTCCAGCCGATACGACCGCAGCCGAGTACCGCTGCGATCGAACTGGCCGTGGCGGCGATCGAGGCGTCGGAACGCGTCGTCATCTACTGCGGTGGCGGGGCAGTGACGAGTGGGGCGAAGGAAGCGATCGTCCAGCTCGCTGAACGCTTGGGCGCGGCCGTCCTGACCAGTATCCAGGGCAAGGGGGCGATTCCGGAGGACCACCCGCGTTGCCTGGGCACGCTCTGGGCACCGGGGAATGCGATCGACCGGATCCTCCGCACTGCCGACCTCGCGATCGTGTTCGGCTCCAAGCTCGGAGCCCAGGACACGGAGAACGGCGCGCTGCCCCTCCCGGAACGGCGGATCCGCGTCGACATCGACGCGCAGGAAGTCCTGCGGAGCTATCCACCGGTGCTGCCGATCGTCGCCGACGTCGCTGAGACCGCCCGTGCAGTCGTGGAGGCGCTCCGATCGCGCGGCCTCTCCCGCACCGGGTGGACGGTCGAGGAACTGGCGGAGTGCAAGCGCTCGGCTGCGGCTGAGGCGTGGGGAGCGTCCCACGCGCCGTGGCTGCACGCGCTGCGTGCTGCATTGCCCCGTGACGGCGTTCTGGTCAATGACATGACGATGATGGCCTACGTCGGTAACCGCCATTACCCGGTCTACGAACCGCGGACGTACCTCTTCCCGACCGGGTACGGTACGCTCGGCTTCGCGCTCCCCGCCGCGATCGGAGCGAAGATCGCCCGACCCGACCGAGCGGTCGTCGCGCTGGTCGGAGACGGCGGTTTCCAGTTCACGATGCAGGAACTGGCGACCGCGGTGCAGTTCGGGGTCGCTGTGCCGATCGTTCTCTTCAACGATTCGACCTACACGGCGGTCAAAGACGAGCAGGCGCGGTCCTTCGGCGGCCGGTTCATCGCGGTCGATCTCGTCAATCCGGACTTTCAGCGGCTCGCGAGTGCCTATGGTGTACCAGCGGTGCGCGCGCAGTCGCCGGATCAGCTCACCGAAGCCGTGCAAGGAGCGCTCCAGCGCAGCGGCCCCACCCTGATCGAAGTGCCGATCGAGTTCCCGGTCGGGGCGTGAATGCCGTGGCGGTTCGTGTTTCACGCGCGGGCCGGTGCTTGACACGGCGCCGCGTTTCAGTTAGGCTTCGAGAGAAGCACCGGAGGGTGTGCTCGATGGTTCGACCCGGGTTCCTCACGATCGCGATTATCGGGATTATTCGGCCCCGCGTGGCGGGGCGTGCGGCGTTGGGGAGGGTCGAGCCCTGAGCGTGTGAACGAGCGAACGGAGTGAGCGATCGGACGGCGGCCTCCCCAGCGCGGGGAGGCCGCCGAACGTCTGGAGGGGAGCGATGGACGAGCACGGGGCACAACGCGTGGTGGCGATCTACGACACGACGTTGCGGGACGGGACGCAAGGCTCTGGCATCTCGTTGACGACGGAAGACAAGCTCAAGATCGCCCGAGCGCTCGACGAACTCGGTGTCGCCTACATCGAAGGCGGTTGGCCGGGTTCCAATCCAAAAGATATGGCTTTCTTCGAGCGTGCGCGGCACGAACGGTGGACGTACGCCAAGCTCGCTGCCTTCGGCAGTACCAGGCGAGCCGGGATCGCAGTCGAGGACGACGCCAACCTGCGTCTCTTGCTCGCAGCCGAGACGCCGACCGTCACGATCGTAGGGAAGGCGTCGCCGTTCCAGGTCCGGGAAATCCTCGGGACGACGCTCGACGAGAACCTCCGCATGGTGGCTGACTCGGTCGCCTTCCTGAAACGCGCCGGGCGCGAGGTGATCTTCGACGCCGAGCACTTTTTCGATGGGTATGCCGAGGATCCGCGCTATGCCCTCGCTGTCCTTCAGGCGGCTTGCGACGCCGGTGCGGATGCCGTCGTACTCTGCGATACCAACGGGGGAACACTCACCGAACCGCTGGTCAGGGCGGTGCGCGCGGCGCTGGCCACTGTCTCCTGCACGGTCGGGATCCACACGCACAACGACTGCGAGCTCGCGGTCGCCAACAGCATCGCAGCTGTGCTCGCGGGCGTGACCCACGTCCAGGGGACTATCAACGGGTTGGGTGAACGGATCGGGAACGCGAACCTGTGCTCGATCATCCCGATCCTCGAATACAAACTCGGCTACCGCTGCTTGCCGCCGGGCAATCTCCGTAAGTTGACGGAAACGTCGCGCTACGTGGCCGAGGTCGCCAACCTCACGCACGATCCGCGCTTGCCCTTCGTCGGCGCGTTCGCCTTCACGCACAAGGCGGGGCTGCATGTGAACGCGATCGCCAAGCACCCCTCGGCCTACGAACACATTCCACCGGAGGTGGTCGGCAACACGCGGCACGTCTTGGTCAGCGAGTTGAGCGGGCGCAGCAACATCATCGTCAAGGCACGGAGTTTCGGTATCGAACTCGCCGACAAGCCGGAGGTAGTGCGGCGCGTGCTCGAGCAGATCAAGGAGCTCGAGTTCCAGGGATATTGGTTCGAGGACGCCGATGCCTCGCTGGAACTCCTGATCCGGCGCAACTTGCCGGACTATCGACCGCCCTTCGAGGTGCTGGACTACACGGTCCTCACCGAGTATCGGAACGGGCGTGGGATGTTGGCCGAGGCGATGGTGAAGCTCCGGGTGGGCGATCAGGTGTTCCACACGGCTGCCGAAGGGAACGGTCCGGTGAACGCACTCGACCGGGCCACCCGGAAGGCGCTCCAGGAGTTCTACCCGGAGATCGCCGCCGTCGAGCTGGAAGACTATAAGGTCCGCGTCCTGGACGACCACCACGGTACAGGGGCGAAGGTCCGCGTCTGGATCCGTTCCGGCGACGCCCGCGGCAGTTGGAACACGGTCGGCTCCTCGGAGAACATCATCGAGGCGTCGTGGCTGGCACTGGCCGATAGTCTCGCCTATCCCCTCGTAACGCGACCCGAGGTGGCGTCGCGTATCCCGCAGTTGGCTTCCGTCGCCTCGTGAAGGCGGGTGGGGCAGGTGGCCACACACGCCACCTGCCCCGAGGTCGTTGCGCTCAGAGCCAGCCTTCGCGGTAGAAGAGTTCGGCGTTGAGGACCGAGGCGCCCGCAGCGCCGCGGATCGTGTTGTGGCCGAGGACGACGAAGCGGATATCGAAGACCGGGCACGGGCGGACGCGACCGACGACCGAGGCCATGCCCCGTTCGGCGTCCCGGTCGAGCACCGGCTGAGGACGATCGGGCTCGTCCAGCACGACGACGGGCTGGCGCGGTGCGCTGGGGAGTTCGAGTTCTTGCGGTCGGGCGCGGAAGGCACGCAGTACCTCGACGACGTCGGCCGCCGTCGCTGGTCGGGTCAGCTTGAGGCTGACCGTCTCGAGGTGCCCGTCGCGCACGGGGACACGGTTGCAGTGTGCGCTCAAGACGAGCGGCGCATCGTGGAAGCTCCCGTCAGCCCAGGTACCGAGGATCTTCCGCGACTCTGCCTCGATCTTCTCCTCTTCACCCCCGATGTAGGGGATGACGTTGTCGATGAGGTCGAGCGAGGGCACGCCTGGGTACCCAGCACCAGAGGCTGCTTGCAAGGTCGTGACGATGCCGCGCTCGATACCGAAGGCGTCGTAGATCGGCTTGAGCGCGAGCACCAGGTGGATCGTCGAGCAATTCGGGTTGGCGACGATGAACCCCTCGCGCCAGCCGCGGAGTTGCCGTTGCCGCTCGATCGCGCGAGCGTGGTCGGCATTGACTTCGGGGATGAGCAGCGGGACATCGGGATCCATGCGGTGGTCGCGCGCGTTGGTGAAGACCTTCTTGCCTTCCGCCGCGAGTGCCTCTTCGATGGGGCCAGCGACGCCACCGGGCAGTGCCGAGAAGACGACCGGGCTCGAGATCGGTTCTTCGATGTGCTTCACCACTATGTCGCGGACTTCTTCCGGTGGTGCCGCGCTGATCCGCCAGTTGACCGCCTCGGCGTATCGCTTTCCGGCCGACCGGTCGCTGGCGACGAGTTCAGCGATGCGGAACCAGGGGTGTCCAGCCAGCAGCTGGACGAAGCGTTGCCCGACGGTCCCCGTCGCGGCGAGAATCGCGACATCGATCCGTTCTGCCACGGTACCCTCCCTTCGTACTGCTCGACACAACAAAGCCGGCAGAGGTGGATCCCTCTGCCGGCGCTCGCTCGAGGTTTACCGCGCGTCACGGGGCGCCCGAGCGCACGCCGGCACCACGAGTCGCGGTTGTTGTGGTGGTGACGTGGGCCGTTGCGTGCACGGTCTCGACTCCTTCGGGCATCGCTCCCATTGCGCGAGGCGCTGCGGCTCGCCTACCCTGTCAGCGCCTGGCGACACTGTACCAGGCGCTGCGCCATCGGTCAAGGAGTGGACGGAAAGGACTCGAGGATGCACACAGTAGGGCTCGCCTTGCTCGGTGTGGGGACGGTCGGCTCGGCCGTCGTGAGGACACTGCAGGACAAGGGAGAGGAGATCCAGCAGCGGACGGGCATCGGCTTCACCGTCCGCTGGGGGTTGGCTCGCCGGCCGGAGCGCGTCCTCGCTGCAGGTCTGCCCGAACGCGCGGTCGCGACCTCGATCGAACCGATCTTGGCGGATCCGGAGGTGTCGGTCGTCATCGAGGCGATGGGCGGTGAAGAGCCGGCAGCGACCTACATGAAACGGGCGCTCGAGGCCGGGAAACACGTCGTGACGGCGAACAAGGAGGCACTGAGCAAGCACTTCGCCGAGCTGGTAGCGACGGCGCGGAAACACGAGCGGGCGTTGCTCTTCGAGGCGAGCGTCGGAGCTGGGATCCCGCTCATGGCTAGCCTGCGGCAACTGCTCGCCGTCAACCGTGTCGAGCGGGTTCGCGGGATCGTCAACGGCACGACGAACTACATCCTGACCATGATGAGCGAGGAAGGCATCCCCTACCACGACGCGTTGCGGGAGGCGCAACGACTCGGGTACGCCGAGCCGGATCCGACTGCGGACGTCGAGGGGTTCGACGCTGCCTACAAGCTCAGCATCCTCGCCTCGCTCGTCACGGGGAGGCACATTCCGCCGGACCGCATCGAGCGGCGGGGTATCACCAGCGTCACGCCGGATCAGATCCTCGATGCCCGGGCACGTGGCGGAGCGATCAAACTGATCGCGGAGGCAGCGGCGCGCGATGGGTCGTGGGAGCTCCGGGTGCAGCCCACCTTCGTCCCCGGGAGCGATCTGCTAGCGCACGTTCGGCTCAACCTGAACGCGATCGAGTTGACGTGTGATCGCGTGGGCACCATCGTCTTGTACGGTCCGGGGGCCGGCCCGGCACCGACCGCGGCCGCGTTGCTCGCCGACGCCGTCGACGCGGTGCGGTTCGGCCCAGCGCTCCTCCCGACCCTCGAGCCGGATAACGCGTGAAGCCGCGGCGCAAACGAGAGCGGGGGATGCGAAATCCCCCGCTCGACGTGCTCACCGGGACACTCTCGGTCAGGGTTCGGCCAAGAAGTCGGCGATAACCGGTCCGATCTGGTCGAAGTCTTTGAGGAAGGCGTCGTGGCCGTTGGGCGAATCGAGCTCCCAATAGCGCGCATGCGTACCGAGCGCTCGCAAGTCTTCGGCCAGACTGCGTACCTGACTCGGCCAGAAGAGGATATCGGAGCGAATACCGATGCAGAGCGTGCGCGCGCGGATACGCGCCAGACCGGCGTGATAACCGCCGCGGTCGCGACCGAGGTCGTGCGAATCCATCGCCCGCGTGAGATAGAGATAACAGTTGGCGTCGAAGCGCCGCACCAGCTTGTCGCCTTGGTAGTGGAGGTAGCCCTCGACGTCGTACCGACCCAGGAACTCCGGCCAGGCCGTATACCGAGCGCCGGTACGACGCTGGAAGCGGGCCGACATCAGTTCGTCCGACTGGTAGGTGATCATGCCCAGCATGCGGGCGATGGCCAGGCCACGCTGCGGTCCTTCGCCGTCCTCGTATTCGCCGTTGCACCACTCCGGGTCGAGCATGATCGCCCGCCGCTGCACCTCGTTGTAGGCGATCCCTTGGTCGGAGAACTGCCCGCCCACAGCGATCGGGACGATCCGCTCGACGCGCTCAGGATACATGGCTGCCCATTCGAGCACCTGCATGCCCCCGAGCGACCCGCCGAGGACGGCATAGACGCGCTCGATCCCGAGCTGGTCGAGCAGCATGGCCTGAGTGCGGACGATATCGCGAACGGTGATCAGCGGAAAGCGCAGGTTGTAGCGCTGGCCGGTCCGTGGGTCGACCGAGCGTGGTCCGGTGGAGCCGTAGCAGCTGCCGAGGACGTTGGCGCAGACGACGAAGTAGCGCTCCGTATCGATGAACCGACCGGGCCCGACCATCGGCTCCCACCAGCCGGGCTGGTCGTCCGGTGCGTGTGAAGCGACGTGGCTGCTCCCGGTGAGGGCATGACAGATCAGGACCACGTTGTCGCGCGCCGGGCTCAACGTCCCCCAGGTTTCGTAGGCGATGTCGACGACCGGCAGGACGTCGCCGTGTTCGGTTACGAACGGCTGTTCCGGGGTCGCGATGCGCGCGATGCGATAGGTACAGGGCAGCGTCGTGGTCACCGTCTTCCCTCCGCTCATGGTCACACTCCCCCGAGCGCATGACCCGAGGGAATGCGCCGCCTCGTGCTCATCGGTTCGCGTGGAGGGATTCAGTAAGAAGCCCTCCACAGGATGGTGGAGGGTCCTGCATCGCTGCATGGACCGCGCTCATCGTGCGGAGCTTTCGCGCTCCGCCGGCATTGGCACCTGGCGCAGGGGCCTGCGCTGGTTGCCGGGTTTCGTCGGGCCGTTCCCTCCACCGCTCTGGATGAGCGCCGGCCTCTCGATTGTTGAGCGATATTCTAGAGGTTTTGGGCCGTGCTGTCAAGGTATCCTGAACGTGTGCCTCCCCGGACTGGCGGATCGTTCGCTCTCCCGGGCGAGCCGGCGTCGCACCGGTGCGTGAGCGACTTTTGCGGCTGGCGGTACTGACCAGGGCGGAGGCAGAAGCAGACCATCGGTCGACTCCGGCCAGCGCATCGGTCATCGTCCACCCGGCGTCGGCGCTGCGACCGTGGAGGCAGCCGGGGCGTAACCGGTCAGCTCGACGTAGCCTTGCCCGTCGACCGGTCTTCCGTTGTGCTGTGCCTGCACGGTGACGGCGCCTTCCCAGTAGATCGTCCCGGTCGAGCGCAGCGTCTGGAGTTCCTGGTCGGCTGCCAAGGGCGTGACGCTGGCGACCAGACCGAGTGGCAGCAGGGCGATCTCCCAGCCACTCGGATAGACCGCGCCCGTGTGCGGACTCGTCCACGTACCCGTCGAGCGGATGCGGATCTGCTCGGCTTCGAGCGCTAGGGTGCGCCCGTCCGGGAGCACGACCGTACCGCGCCGGTCGACGACAGTCTGGTCAGCAGTACGCGACTGCCAGAGCATGAGGTCGGTTCCGTCGTCGAGCTGGAGGGCGAACCAGTCCCAGCCACCGGGGCCGAGGATGAAGTTGCCCCACTGGTGGTCGTGCCACCCGAGACCGCTCACGGTCTGCTCTCCGTCCTCCATGTGCAGTCGGCCGCGCGAGGCTAACCGCGTGCGCGAGTAGTAATAGGACCCGGTCGCTGGCGCCCATTCGAAGTATCCCCCGTGATGGAGCACTGGTGGCCGCAAGGAGCGGAGCTCGAGGAAGAGTGCGAAGCTGTCGCTCGAGGCTTGGATCCGGTCGGATTCGCCGTCGCTCACGAGGTGCCAATCGAGCACAGTGAGGCGGAGCGGCCAACTCTCCTGCCGCTGGGGCAAGGCCACGGCGCGTTCGTCCCACTGGAAGCGCTGGCGGTCGATCGCCGTGACTGCTGCGTGGGCCGCGTAGACGACCGGGTAGCCGAAGCGTTGCACCTGGAAGACCACGAACTCGAAACCGAACCGTTCCTGCGTCTCGCTGGAGAGGTGTCCCGTGTAGTACCACCACTCGGTCAGGACATCGTGCGAGCCGTAGTCGCGTGGAAAGACGATCGGCCCCGGTGCTGGTGGCGGGGTGAGGAAGAGGGCTGCCGGGCGTGGTGTCTCCGTGGATGTCGGCATGGCCGCTGGTTCGGCGGCGCTGCGGCAGGCGAGCAGCGCTAACCCGAGCCAGCCGAGCATGTGTCGACGGCGCATCAGTGCTCCATCCGTACCGTCTCGAGGACGCGTGCCATCCGTCGCGGCACCCACCAGTTCCAGTCGCCGAGCAGGCGCATCGTCGCCGGGACCAGTAGTGTCCGGACGACACTGGCGTCGAGGGCGATGGCGAGCGCGATGCCGAGACCGAGCGCCTTGATCAGAACCACATCTGCAGTAACGAATGCCGAGGCGACGACGACGAGGATGAGCGCGGCGCCGGTGATGATGCGGCCGCTCCGGGCGAGACCGGTGGCGACGGCGAGGCGGTTATCGTGCGTCTGGTCCCAGGCCTCGCGCATGCGACTGAGCAGGAACACCTCGTAGTCCATCGAGACACCGAAGAGGATGCAGAACATGACGATCGGTAACGACGCCTCGGTGAACCCGAGCGGGGAGAAGCGCAGGAGCGAACTCAGGTGACCCTCCTGGAAGACGAACACCAGCGCGCCGTAGCTGGCGGTCAGACTCATCAGGTTGAGGACGATCGCCTTGATCGGGAGGAGCACCGACCGCAGGAGGAGAAACAGCACGACATAGGTGGCGAGCACGACCGTGAGTGCTGCATAGGGGAAGGTGCTGTACATCCGATCGACGACGTCGACGATCTCGGCCGTACCGCCGTCCACCCACAGGCGGAGGCCGGGGCCGGGATCCAGCGCGCGGATGTCGTGCAGGAGTTGCTTGGCGCGCTCGCTCGCCGGCAAGGCATCGGTGTAGACGTAGATCGCAGCCACGTGGTCTCCGGCGAGTTGTTGATAGGCCCGGCGGAGGATCGGATCCGGGATTCGGTCCGGGTCAGCGTAGAGGAGCTGGTACTGCTCCAGAGAGATGCGCGGGTCGATGGTGACGATGCTCGTCACGCGCGTCACACGCGGATCGGCGGCGAGCTGGCGGGTGAAGTCGTAGAGCGCGGCGAGGGTCGCCGGATCGTTGACCGGCCGTTCCGTCTCGACGGCCAGGACCAGCGGCGAGAGAGCACCGTCACCGAAGGCGCGGCGGAAGGCCTCCAGTGCTTGTCGGGAGGGTGTCGACGTGGGGAGGATGGTCGCATCGGGGGAACTCAACTCGACATTGCGGAAGGGAAGTGCGAGGAAGAGGAGCAACGTGACGACGGGGATGGCGATCTGCCATGGACGGCGCATCACCAGGTCGGACATCCGGTACCAGAAGCGACCCGTTTCTACGCCGCGTCGGATGAGGCGCAGCGCATCGATCCGCTTGCCGAGGATTCCCAGGACGGCTGGGAGCAGCGTGAGGCTCGCGCTCACGGCGACGAAGACGACGAGCATGCCGGCGATACCGACCGAGCGCATGAAGAGGAACTCGAAGAATCCGAGACCGGAAAGACCGATCAAGACGGCCAAACCCGAGAAGAAGACCGCGCGCCCGGCTGTGGCCGTCGTGCGGGCGACGGCGTCCTCGAGGCTGTTGAGGCCGAGTTCTTCGCGGAAGCGACTCACCACGAAGAGGGAGTAGTCGATGGACAGACCGAGCCCCAGCAAGGAGGCGACGTTCAACGTGAAGATCGAAAGCTCCATGAAACGGGTGAGGACAAAGACGATACCGAGGACGAGCACTACGGTGACGCCGCCGATGAAGAGCGGGACACCAGCGGCGACGACCGAGCCGAAGACGTAGAGGAGAGCGACCAAAGCGAAGGGGAGGGCAATCAGTTCGGCGCGCCGCAAGTCGCGCTCGGTCACCCGTTCCAAATCGGCGTAGAAGGCCGGCGCGCCGGCCAGCTGAACCGTGAGTTCAGTCGGCCGCAGCGCCGCCTGGATGTCGTCGAGGACGCGTTGCGCTTGCTCCGGTTCCAGATCGAGTTCGATGACCGAGTAGGCGAGCGAACCGTCCGGTGCGATCTGGGACGGGTTCTCCCAGAAGTGCTGCAGACCGGTGACGTGTGGAAGGCCGGGAACATCGGCCAGCGCCTCCTGCGCCTGGCGCACGAACGCGGGATCGCTCGGTCGGAGCGCCGGGTGCGAAAAGAGGACGAGGATGGAGCTCGGGCTGTATCCCGGAATGCGCTCGCGCAGGAGTTGACGGGTACGGGCGGCCTCCGTATGCGGACTGGAGAAGCCGCCCACCTCGAGTTCGCCTAAGACGCGGGGGACGAACGGTAGGGCTGCGGTGACAGCGGCGAGCCAGGCGATCAGGACGAACCAGCGAAAGCGATACGAGAACCGACCGATCCGCTCGAACACAGCGTACCTCCCGGGCGGGCACGGCACCCGCCCGAGAGTTGTACCAAACGGATCGATGATCCGTTCACACCGGAGCAGTGACGCGGTCGGGCTCGCGCTCGGCCCGCAGTTCCGCGATGTCCTGCAGCTGGTCGAGCAACCAGCGTCGCAGGTCGTGCTCGAGCACGTGTTGACGGAGTTGCTCGGCGCGCCAGGCGCGCTCGGCGGCGGGCATCGTCAGCGCGCGCCAGAGCGCTTCGGCCGTGCCCTCGATGTCGGTGGGAGACACCGTCAGTGCCCAGTGGCCGAGTTGCTGGTAAGCCCCGGCGCCCTCGGAGAGGATGAGGACGCCGTTGCGTTCGTTGAGCAAGGCTCCTTCCTTGGCGACGAGGTTCATCCCGTCGAAGATGGCGTTGACGAGGAGGACGTCGTAGAACTTCATGGCCGCGAGCGCGCGCGGATAGTCGTCGCCGACGAACAAGTGCACCGGTTCCCAGTTGATCCCCTCGATGTGAGCGGCATTCGCGTACTTGGCGTTGATCCGACCCACCACTGCATTGATTTCGTCCAGATAGTTGATGTACTCGGCCACTTCCATCCGGGTGGGGACGAGGAAGGCGAGGAAGTTCACCCGCCCGATCAGTTCCGGGTGCGCTTCCAGCAACCGGTCGTACGCGAGAAAACCGCGGACGACGTTCTTGCTCGGTTCGGCGCGGTCGACGCGGATGATCGTGAACTCGTTGCGGAAGGACTGGAGGTGCTCTTCGTGTCGCCGCGCGTCCTCGCTGGCGGCGACTTGGCGGACGAAGTCGGGGTCGATCGAGATGGGATAGACGCGGACGCGGGTGGTTCGGCCCCGGTAGGTTACCTCGCGCCGGCGGTAATCGACTTCGGCGTCGGGGAGGTTGGCATCGACGGTGTTGAGGAAGCTCCGGGCGTGCCGCGGCGTCTGGAAACCGACGATGTCGTTCGCCAGTAACCCCTCGCAGATGGCACGCCGCATCTCGATCGGCAGCAAACGCCAATAATCCTGGTCCGGCCATGGGATGTGCACGAAATGGTGAAGGAGGAGGTCAGGCCGCTGCTCGCGCACGAAAGCTGGCGCGAGATAGAGATGATAGTCCTGCAGGAGCACGATCGGTTCCTGTGGCGCGACCTCAGCGGCGGCGACGATTTCCTCAGCGAAGAGCTGGTTGACGGCGACGTATCCCTCATGCCATGCTCTCCACGTCTCGTAGTCGATGTCCGGCGCGCGGGGTGTGTCCCACAGGTAGTGCTGCAGGAACCAGAGCAGCGGGTTGGCGATGCGGTTGTAATAGCCGCGGTAGGCCTCCGGTTCCGGGAGGACGAAGCGCACGCGGAAGCTTTCGAGGTCGGGGTGGTCGATGTACGGTTCCTGTCGCTGCCGCATCCGTTCGGCCAGCAGCCGGTCGGTCGGGGTCATGGCGCAGGCGATCCAGATCGCCTCGGCGTAGCGGGCCGCTGCACTCATGGCGGTGATGACACCGCCCGTGCCGCGCTTGGAGACGATCTCGCCGTCATTGGTCTGGTGGAACTCGATCGGACCGCGGTTGGACGCGATGATCAACGTGGAGCGGTCGAGCAAGTCGCGGATCGAACGCGCTAGCGCTAGAGCCTGCCCGTCCCGGTTGTGCGCAGCCTGACCGGATCCCATCGCGATCCTCCTCTCCCTGTCACCGTGCTGCTGTCTGCCAGAGATGCAGTGGAAGCGACCGTACCCGAGGGCGGCTCAGTGACCGGTCACGAGGCAGACGCGCTTCCCAGCGTGCAGGGACATAGTAGCACAGGCGACCGGGTGATGCACGGCTGGTTCAGGGAACGGCCCCCGTCCGCTGAAAGCTGGCCGAACGGTGTGGACGGCTAGCTGACGTTATTCGACGATCAGTTTGCCTACCATGCCGAGCTCTTTGTGGCCGGACACTTCGCAGTAGAACTCGTATTCGCCCGGCTGGCTGGGAGCGGTGAAGGTAAACTCCACTGTCTCTCCCGGTTCGACGTCGACTTCGACGTCTGCTTCCTCGAACGTGAAGTCGTGTTCGATCTGACCGACGTTCGTGAGCTGGATGGTTATCTGTGTGCCCGGAGCGACGCGTATGACGTTCGGATCGAAGGCGTAGTCGGTCGCCTTCATCGTGATACGCACGCTACCGGTGCCGGTAGGCGTAGCCCCGGCACCTCGCCGACAGGCGCCACCGACCACGCTCAACGCGAGGACCAGCACGACGAGACCGACCACGCGCAACGAGGACCACCATAGTGCCGAGGCAAACCGTACCCAGTACATTGCCCACCCCCACCTGATGTGACCGCGAGTGTGAGGTATTCTACCACTGCCTGCTCTGGAGAGGAAGTGTTCCAGTACTGCGGGGTATGACGCTTTCCGAGCCAGTGAACGGCGAGTTGTCCGCAGGCTACTTTGGGGTCGCCAGCCACTGTAACCCGGTTTCCGCTGTGTATCGCCCGACGAGCGGTATGCGCTCCGGATTCGAAGAGCTGTGGACTCGCGCGTGTACACGCGGGCCTCTGGTGTGCGGCTCTCCAGCCGGGGGTGGCTCGGAATGGCAGGCGGAGGACGAAGTGCCGGGGTGGATGCGTAGGCATCTACCCCGGCACGCCGCATCACCTGCCAGTGGCTCTAGGTCGGGCTACTTGACCTCGAGCTTACCGACCATCCCGAGCTCCTTGTGACCGGGCACCGTGCACCAGAAGTCGTAGGTGCCGGCCTGGCTCGGTGCGGTGAAGGTGAAGTCGACCGACTTCCCCGGGTCGACGAGCGGCGAACCCGTCGGATTGATCTGATCGCAGTGGAAGTCGTGCTGCAGCGTCCCGACGTTCTTGAGCGTGAGGGTCACGCTCTGACCGGCCGAGACACTGATGGTGGACGGGTTGTACTTGTACTCGCTCATCTCGACGGTCATCTTTCCGCCGCCACCACCGCTCGTGCCGCCGCCACCGCCACCCCCACCGCAGGCTGCGAGCAGGGCGCTCACGGCCGGGACAGCGATGGCGACGCCCGTCGCTCGGCGCAAGAGCGCTCGTCGCGTCACGCGGTCAACACGTCGCTCGATCATCGCGGAAGCCTCCTCACTCGGCACGCAGTCCGTGCCCCGATGCCCTAACCAGTGTCTTCGGGGCTGCGCCGAAGCGCAGCGCACGCTGGAAGTATGCCAAACGGGTTGTGCCAAGGCTGATTTTCGCGCGACGATGTCAAACTTTCCCTGACAACCCCAGCTCAGGACGGAACGTCGTCGACCGTCACGAACCGGTAGCCCTCGGCGGTCAGAGCCTCGATGAGCGCAGGCAATGCCGCAGCGTCCGTCGATTGTGCACCGACGTGCAACAAGACGATCGCACCCGGCTGCGCGTGGTCGAGCACGCGTTGCACGATCGCTTCCGGTGGGAGTCCGCGCCAGCCGAGCGTATCGACCGACCAGAGCAGGAGGGTGTCGTAGCCCAGGCCGGGCAGTTGGTCGAGCAGTGCATCGTCGTAGTCGCCGTACGGTGGCCGGAAGTACGGTCGCAGCGTGTCCTCCCGTCCGGAGACGAGCGCGACCGCCTGCTCGGCAGCGCGGATCTCTTCAGCCCGTCGTTCCGGTCCGAGCGGCTGGCTGGAGGTGGAGTAGCCTGTGAAGGAAGGATGTGTCGCACTGTGGTTGATGAGCCGGTGACCGTCCTCGAGCATGCGCGCGACGAGGTCGGGGTTGGCCTGCGCCCACGCGCCGGTCATGCCGAAGGTCGCGCGGATGTCGTATGCGGCGAGAGTATCGAGGATGTCCTCGGCGAAACCGCGGTCGGCGCCGCAATCGAAGGTGAGTGCGACGAGCGGTTGGTCGGTCGGCAGGCGCGTCACCACGCGCGCCCGGTCACCTGATGGTGTCGCCGGTGTTGGAGTCGGTATCGCGGCTGGCGTCGCGGTCGGTGGCGAGGTCGGCGTCGAGGTCGGTGTCGGAGTCGGCGAAGTCATCGTGGCCGACGGTGTGGTCGCCACGTCCGTCGGAGTCTTTCCCGGGGTGGGTATCGCCGGCGTGGGCGAGACACTGGGTGGTTGCGTCGTTGCGGTAGCAGTGGTCGGCGTAGGGTATGTGACCGGCCCTCGACACGCCATGAGGAGGAGCGCGGCCAGTAGCGCGGTGGACGCAGCCCGCAACACTGACGAACTGTTCACCAGATCCCCAGCGCGTCCTTCGCCTCTTCGCTCATCATGTCCGGCGTCCACGGCGGACTCCAGACCAGGTTGACGTCGACGTTGCCGAGATCGGGGAGGTCGCGCAGTGCGTAGTTGACCTCTTCCGTCAGGATGGGTCCGAGCGGACAACCGAACGTCGTCAGCGTCATCGTCACGATGACGTCGGTCTTGCCGTCGTCACGGTCGACGAGATCGATCCCGTAGATGAGCCCCAGGTTGACGACGTCGACACCGAGCTCCGGGTCGATCACTTGCTTGAGGCGCTCGCGGACGTCCTCTTCGGTGAACTTGGCCATGATTCCTCCTCGCGAACGACCTGTTCGAACGGCGATGGTACGGAGCGCGACTCACGTCGGCCACTCATTGAGTCCGTAGGCGGCAGCCTTGAGCACCTTGAGGCTCAACAGGGCGCACTTGCGCCGTGCCGGACTGATCGGTACACCGAGTTCCTCGAGGAGATCATCGGCACTCAGGCGCCGCACCTCCTCGAGCGACTTGCCTTTCACCATTTCGGTCAGAATGGACGCGGACGCCTGACTGATCGCGCATCCGCGCCCGCTGAACCGAATGTCGGCGATTCGATCGTCGACGAGCTTGAGGTCGATCCGGATGCGGTCACCGCACAGCGGATTGGAGTCTTCGAACGAGCGGTCAGGGTTCTCCAGCGTTCCATAGTTCCGCGGATTCTGGTAGTGGTCGAGGATATGCTCGCGATAGAGGTCGGACACGCGCGTGCCTCCGCTGGTTCCGTCAGCCTCCGACGCCGAAGACTCGGCGTGCTTCCTGGAGTGCCTCGACGAGCCGCTCGACGTCTCCTTCATGATTGTAGAGGTAGAAGCTGGCCCGTGTCGTGGCCGTGACGCCGAGCCGGCGCATGAGCGGCTGGGTGCAGTGGTGGCCCGCCCGGACTGCTACACCGTGCTGGTCGAGGATCGCTGCGACGTCGTGCGCGTGGACGTCACCGAGCGTAAAGCTGATGACCCCAGCGCGGTCGTCACCGACCGGGCCGAAGAGGTGAATGCCAGGGATCTCCTCCAGGCGGGGCAAAGCGTAGTCGAGGAGCGTCCGTTCGTGACGCCGGATGGCGGCCATACCGATCGCCTCGAGGTAGTCGACGGCGGCACCGAGCGCTACAGCGTCAGCGACGCTCGGCGTACCGGCCTCGAATCGGGCCGGGACGTCGCCCGGCGTGAAGCCCTCGGTCGTTACCGTGCGGATCATCCCGCCGCCCCCGAAGAGAGGAGGCAGCGACGCCAGGAGGTCGTAGCGTGCCCAGAGCACGCCGATGCCGAACGGCCCGAGCATCTTGTGACCCGAAAAGGCGAGGAAATCGGCACCGAGTTGCCGGACGTTCACCGGGAGATGCGGGACGCTCTGGGCGCCGTCGACGAGCACCAGTGCCCCTGCCTCGTGAGCGAGGCGAGCGATCTCTTCGACCGGGTTGATCGTCCCGAGTGCGTTGGAGACGTGCGTCACGGCAACGAGTTTCACCGGCTCGTTGCGCAGCACTTGCTCCAACTCTTCCAACACCAGGCGCCCCTCCGCGTCGATATCGACGAAGCGGACGACGATGCCACGCTCGGCTGCCAGCTGGTGCCAGGGGACGATGTTGGAGTGGTGCTCGAGGATCGTCGTGACGACGACGTCGCCGGCCCGGAGGTTCGCTGCTCCCCAGGTGCGGGCGACCAGGTTGATCGCTTCGGTCGTGTTGCGGACGAAGACGACTTCCTCGGCGCGCGCTGCACCGATGAAGCGAGCGACCTTGGCCCGTGCCTCCTCGTAGAGGAGCGAGGCCTCCTCGCTCAGCTCGTAGATGCCGCGGTGGATGTTGGCGTTGCTGGAGCGGTAGAAGCCAGCGAGCGCCTCGATGACGCTCGCTGGCTTCTGCGATGTGGCAGCGCTGTCGAGGTAGACGAGCGGCTTGCCTCCCCGGACGGTGCGTTGCAGGATGGGGAAGTCCGCCCGAATCCGCTCGACGTCGAGTGGCGGAGTGCTCGCTCGTACGTTCATAGCCCGATCTTCCGCGCGATGGCGGCGCGCACCGTCTCCTGCACTTCGGTCACCGGAACACGCTCGATCACTTCGTCGAAGAAGCCGTCGACGATCAGTTTGACGGCCTCGGGTCGGCTGATGCCACGGCTCATGAGGTAGAAGATGTACTCTTCCTCCACCTGGCCGACGGTCGCACCGTGGGTGCAGCGCACGTCGTTGGCGCCGATCTCCAGGTTGGGAATGGTATCGGCGCGCGCGTTCGGTGAGAGGATCAGGTTGCGGTTGGCCTGATAGGCGTCGGTTCGCTGCGCTTGCGGGAAGACCTTGATCAACCCGCTGAAGACCGTGCGCGCGCGGTCCTTGAGTGCACCCTTGTACAGGAGGTCGCTGGACGCATAGGGGGCTACGTGCCACTGGCGCGTCTGGTGGTCGAGATGTTGCGAGTCATCGGCGAAGTAGAGCCCGAGCATCTCGGCGGTGGCACCGGGCCCGACGAGGTTGCTGGCGATGAACGCCTTGCTCAACTTCGAACCGAGGCTGACGTTGAGCGTATTGACGACTGCATCCTGCTGGAGGAGCGCCCGCTGGGTGGTGAAGTTCCAGACGCTGTAGCCCCAGTCCTGCAACTGGATATAGCGGACTTGCGCTCCCTCCTTGGCGATGATCTCGACCACGTTGGAGGCGATGAGCGGTTCCTCGACGGTGGGCGACGCCCAGGTGTCGATCACGACCACGGTGGCACCCGGCTCAGCGACGAGGAGCGTGTGCGCGAAGATGCCGGTGCCCGGCGTCTCCGCCCACACGAAGCTGCGCAGCGGTAGGGCGACCTCGACGTTCTCGGGTACGTAGAGGAAGGTACCTCCGCTCCAGAAGGCGCCGTGCAGTGCCGCGAACTTGTTCTCCTGCGGTGTCACCGCCTCCGTCATGAAGTAGCGCTGGACCAGTTCCGGGACCTCGCGCGCAGCCGTCAAGAGGTCGGTGAAGATGACGCCCTGCTGGAGCGTGTTCGGATCGAGCTGCGCGTAGACGACTGTCCCGTCGACCTGTGTGAGCAGACCGGACCGCAAGGCTGCATCGCCGAGGATCTCGAAGAGCGCTTGCGGGAGCGCGTCCGGCCCGCTCACGCGGCTACGCAACTCGGCGAAGGGGAGCACCGCATCGATCGGCAGCCGCCGGATATCGGTGCGGCGCCATTCCTCGTCGGTGCGGCTCGGCATCGGCGTGCGTTCGTAGATCTCCCAGGCAGCGAGCCGTCGTTCGCGCAACCAATCCGGCTCGCCTAAGCGATGCGAGAGTTCTTCGGCGGCTTCGCGCGTGAAGCCACGCGTTCGCTCGGCTACTCTGGTGCTCATAGACTCCCCTCGGAACGCTCGTACGGCGGCACGGGACTTCCGTGCCGCCGGTTCGTCATCCGACCGAACCCTCCATCTCGAGCGCGATCAAGCGGTTGAGCTCGACGGCGTATTCGAGCGGGAGCTCTTTGGTGATCGGCTCGATGAAGCCGTTGACGATCATGCTCATCGCTTCGGCCTCGCTCAGCCCGCGGCTCTGCAGGTAGAAGAGCTGCTCCTCGGCTACCTTGCTGACCGTCGCCTCGTGGCCGATCGAGACCTGTTCCTCCTCGATCTCCATGTAGGGGTAGGTGTCGGTGCGGCTCTGCTCGTCGAGGAGCAGCGCGTCGCAGACGACGTTGGCGCGCACGTGGTGAGCGCCGCGGTGCACCTTGACCAGGCCGCGGTAGCTGGCGCGGCCCGTCCCCTTGGAGATCGACTTCGAGATGATCTGCGAGGAGGTGTACGGTGCGACGTGCACCATCTTGCCGCCTGCGTCCTGGTGCTGACCGTCGCCCGCGAAGGCGACCGAGAGCACTTCACCGCGCGCGCCCGGCTCCATGAGCCACACTGCAGGGTACTTCATGGTGACCTTGGAGCCGAGGTTGCCGTCGACCCACTCCATGGTGGCGTCGCGGTAGGCGGCGGCTCGCTTCGTCACCAGGTTGTAGACGTTCTTCGACCAGTTCTGGATCGTCGTGTAGCGGCAGCGCGCACCCTCTTTGACGATGATCTCGACTACTGCGCTGTGCAAGGACGCGGCGCTGTAGATCGGTGCCGTGCACCCCTCCACGTAGTGCACGTAGGCGCCGGGCTCCACGATGATGAGCGTGCGCTCGAACTGCCCCACGTTCTCCGCATTGATCCGGAAGTACGCCTGCAGCGGCACCTCGACACGCACGCCTTCCGGCACGTAGACGAAGGAACCACCCGACCACACCGCCGAGTTGAGGGCCGCGAACTTGTTATCGTTGGGCGGCACGATGGTGCCGAAGTACTGCTTCACCAGGTCCGGATATTCGCGGACCGCGGTGTCCATGTCGCAGAAGATGACGCCCAACCGCTTGAGCTCCTCGCGCAGCGAGTGGTAGACCACCTCGGACTCGTACTGCGCGCCGACTCCAGCGAGGAAGCGTCGCTCCGCTTCCGGGATGCCCAACCGGTCGAAGGTGCGCCGGATGTGCTCGGGGAGCTCGTCCCAGCTCGTGCCCTTGCGCTCGGTGGGCTTGATGTAGTAGACGATCTCGTCGAAGTTGAGCTCCGAGAGATCGGCCCCCCATGTCGGCATCGGTCGGCGGAGGAAGTATTCGAGCGCCTTGAGCCGGAACTCGCGCATCCAGTCCGGCTCGTTCTTGATCCAGGAGATCTGCTCCACGACCTCCCGGTCGAGACCTTTGCGGGCCTTGAAGACGTACTGTTCGGGGTCGCGGAACCCGTACTTCTCGGCGTACTCGCTTCCGAGACGCTTGAGTTCGACTTCTGGCGTTGCCATGGTCTAGCCTCCTTCTGCGGCGCGTCCTCAGGACGCCGCCTCGGCATACTGCGACTTGATCCAGTCGTAGCCCTTCTGCTCGAGCTCCTCGGCGAGCTCCGGGCCGCCGGACGCCGCGATCTTCCCGTCGAGCATGACGTGGACGTAATGCGGCTTGATGTAGTTCAAGATCCGCTGGTAGTGGGTGATGACGAGGAGCGCCATATTCGGGTTGAACAAGCGGTTGACGCCCTCGGAGACCGTGCGCAGGGCGTCGATGTCCAGACCGGAGTCGGTCTCGTCGAGCACCGCGAACTCCGGCTCGAGCATCGCCATCTGGAGGATCTCGGCGCGCTTCTTCTCGCCGCCTGAGAAGCCTTCGTTGAGGTAACGCGAGGCGAACGATTCGTCCATGCGCAGGAGTTCCAGTTTCTCACGCAGGAGCCGGCGGAACTCGCGCGGGCTGAGCGCCTTGTCCTCGCCGTAGCGCGCCTTGCGCACCGAGTTCACGGCCAAGCGCAGGAAGTTGGCCATCGTCACACCGGGGATCGCCGTCGGATACTGGAAGGCCAAGAACATTCCCATACGGGCTCGCTCGTCGGGCGACAGCTCCAGGACGTTCTCGCCCTTATAGAGGATGCGGCCCTCGTAAACCTCGTAGTTGGGGTGACCGGCGATCACGTAGGCGAGCGTGCTCTTCCCGGACCCGTTGGGGCCCATCAAGGCGTGGATCTCGCCTCGCTCGATCACCAAGTTGACGCCACGCAGGATCTCCTTGCCTTCGATCCCGGCGCGCAGATTCTCGATCACGAACAGCGGCGTCTGTTCAGCCATACGACTGTGTCCCTCCTTCGTCTTGCCCCGACGGGCAGTCACGGCCTCCACTTACTCTACCACGACGTTTCGAAAATCGCACGCGAAACCAGCCCTACGGCTCTGGACACCCTCAGCGTGCCGACGCCGCACGGGTCTGCTCGGGCTTCAGTTCCTGCTTTTCCTGGCACGCTGGGCAGATGCCGGTGAACACCGTCTGGTGGTCGATGATCCAGAAGCCGGTCTGTTCGGCGGCGACCTGGCGGGCCAGGAGCGCGATCGGGACTTCCACGTCGACCAACTCGCCGCACACCACGCAGTGCACGTGGTCGTGCCGATCGGTCCGGCGGTCGAAGCGGCTCGCGTTGTCCCCGAACGGGAACTCCTGGATCAATCCGTGCTTAGCCAACAGGTGCAGCGTGCGGTACACGGTACCGTAGGCGATCGTGGGGTACTTGCGCCGCACGCGCTCGTAGATCTCCGCTGCGGTCAGGTGCCGCTCGGCGTTCTGCACCTCCGCCAGGATCGCCATCCGTTGTGGCGTCATCCGGAATCCCGCTGGCAACATTGTCGGCGACTCGCTCCTAGTTGAGAATGATTCTCGTTCTCACCTGTGCTATACCTTACCGCATCACTCGGGATTCGTCAACCAGCGAAGGGGTCGGTATGGACAAACAGGAGCTGATGGAACTGATCGTCGAGCACTACCGGCGACCGCGCCACCGCCAGTCGATGCCGGACGCCGATGTGGTGATGCCGGGTGGCAACCCCGGCTGCGGCGACGTCGTCACCATCTACCTCAAGGTCGATCCGGAGGGTAAGCTGGTCGCCCGCGCGACCTTCGAGGGCGAGGGGTGCACGATCAGCCAGGCTGCCGCGGATATCCTGCTCGACGTCGTCAATGACGAGCAGTGGACGCTGGAGCAGGTGCTCGAAGCCGACTATCACCTGATGGAGGAGCTCATCGGTGAAGAGGCGGTCAAGCTACGCCCGCGCTGCGCGACGTTGGCCCTGGGAACGCTGAAGGCGGCAGTAACCAAGTACCTACGCGACCAGCTGCGCCGGGAAGCCGGTCTCGATCGGGTCGAGGCCGAGAACGCACAGTTCGGCATCGTGACCGGTAGTCTGCCGACCGAGCCGCGCTCCCCTGGTCACTGATCGCTGCGACGCTCGCGCCGGAGCTCCTGGACGAACGCCGCCAGGTGCTCACGCAGCTGTGGGCCGAAGCCGCTGACGGTGACGAGCGTGATGCCGCGCCGCCCGACATTGGGGTGCACGAGGATCTCCGCGGTGACGCGGGGAAGATCGCCCTCGCGTTTCCCGATCACGTAGACCTGGTTGGGGCGACCGGTCCGCCCCGCGCGGTACCCGCGTGCCGAGAAGAATGCGATCGCGCGCTCGAGGACTGCGTCGGGATCTGCGCGCGTCACGATGCGCCGCTGGAACGCCGTCCTCGTCATTTCGGCGGTCAATCGCTCGCGCTCGCCTCGCTCTGCCGGTGTCGTCGGCTGTTCGCTGCTCATCGGTGGCCCCACGGTGAGCGGCACTCTTCGGTGATGATACGTGCGCAGGGGCCGGTCAGTCTCGGAGCGGGCGCCCGTGTGCCATAGCATGCACGAGGCGCCGGCATGCCTCGGCGTCCGCGCGGGCGCGGTGTGCCCCAGGGTGGGCCAGGCCGAGGCGTTCCAGCGCCTCGCTCAACCGGTGATAGGCCCGCCACGAGTCGACCGTCGGCCGACCAGCGTACTCGGCGAAGCGTCGCATCGCGCAGTGCCAGGTCGCGTCCGGGAGCGGCAGTCCGTGCCGCGTACAGGTCTGCGCGAGCAGCCGACGGTCGAAGGGCGCATTGTACGTCACGACGCCGCGCGCCCTCCGGAGCATCGCACAGAGTTCGCGGTAGACGAGCGGCCACTCGGGCGCAGTGGACAGGAGCGCTTCGGTGAGGCCGTGGACACGGACTGCACCGGGATCGATCGGGCAGGTCGGGCGCACGAGTGTATCGAGGAGGACACGCCCGTGCGCATCCAGGACCGCGAGCTCGATCACCTCGTCGCTCGCACCGACCCCCGTCGTCTCGGTATCGAGGACGAGGATACCTGGCGTCGCGATGACCCAGCGCGCCCAGGAGAGCGCCCGTTGCCGCTCGTCCATACGCTCACTGCAGCGTGAACTGCTCGCCCGGCTGCAGCACGATGCACTGGGCTGTCGTCTGCTCGGCGACGGCGCGCGCGAAGGCCACCGGATCCTGCTCGATGAGCGGGAAGGTGTTGTAGTGGCACGGCACCACGATCTTCGGCTTGAGGAGCTTGACGGCCTTCACCGCGTCGGCAGGCCCCATCGTGAAGTGGTCGCCGATCGGAAGCGCAGCGAGGTCCAGCCCTTCCTCGCCGATGAGTGCCATGTCACCGAAGAGGCACGTGTCGCCCGCGAAGTAGAGCGTCTTCCCGCCCATCCGCACGATCAGACCGGCCGGCACGCCCGGTGCCAGGAACTGCTCGCCGTACGAGGACGTGTGCCAGGCCGGGACCAACTTGACCGTCCCACCATCGAAGCGCACGGTTCCACCGTGGTTGGCCGGGATCGCCTCGGCACCCTGTTGCTGCAGGAAGGTGGCGAGCTCGTAGGTCGCGATGACAGGCGCCTTCGTGCGCTTGGAAATGGCGACGGCGTCGCCGACGTGGTCGGCGTGCGCGTGCGTGAGGAGGATGGCGACTGGGTTCAGGTCATCCGGTCGGGCGGCCGCTGTGGGGTTGCCGGTGAGGAAGGGATCGATCACGACTTGCTTGCCATCGGCTTCGACTGCGAATGCTGCGTGGCCGAGGTAACGGACCGTCACAGCCATAGCCGTCGGTTCCTCCCTTCGTCGTTCCACTGCCCGTTCGTGCAGAGAGCATACTCCCTTTCAGACTTCCCAGGCGATACGGCCATCGACGATGGTCAGCAGTGTCCGCAGCATCGGCAGTTCTTCCGGATCGATCGCCAGCGGGTCACGGTCGACCACCACGAGATCCGCGAGATAGCCCGGAGCGATGCGCCCCTTGCGGTCCTCCTCGAAGTGCGCGTAGGCACCGCCAGAGGTGTAGAGACGGATCGCAGTGAGCACGTCGATCCGCTGCTCGGGTCCGAAGGGTTGTCCCGTCCGCGTTTGCCGGAGCACGGCGGCTCGGATACCGACCCACGGGTCAGGGGGGATCACCGGGGCATCGGAGCTGAAGGCGACCGGAATGCGACGCTCCAGCCAACTCCTCGTCGGGTACGCGAGCGCGAGCCAGTCCTCGCTGAAATTGCGTCGGTAGGCGTCACCCAGGTAATACCCGAAGCCCGGTTGCGGCACGGCGACGACACCGAGCCGAGCCATCCAGTCGAGGAGGTCGGGCCGCAGCATGCCGCAGTGCTCGATCCGCCAGCGATGATCGGCCCTCGGGTGGTGGGGAAGCGCTCGCTCGAAGGCGGTCAGCACCATCTCGATCGCCCGGTCACCGATGGCGTGGGCAGCCACCTGACCTCCCAGCCGTGCCACGCGAGTGAAGGCCTCGTCCAGCTGCTCTTGGGTGTAGACGGCGATGCCGTAGTTCTCGGGTTCGCCCGGATAGGGGATGCTCATCGCCGCTGTGCGTGCGCCGCCGGCGCCGTCTTGGAGGAGCTTGAAGGGTCCGACGCGCAACCAGTCGTCCCCGAACCCGGTGGTGAGTCCCAACCGCTCCGCTGGCTCCAGGAGGTGGTCGATGTAGAGCATGACGCGCGAGCGGACAGGGAGCTCGCCGCGCTGTCGCAGGTTCTGGTACGCCTGGAGCTCTTCGGGACGGCCGACGCCGGCCTCGCTCACCGAGGTGATGCCGAGGGAGAGGAAACGCTCGCCGGCTCGGCGCAATGCCCGCTCGAGATCTGCGACGGTAGGCGGGGGGACGAGCTGGCGCACCAGTTCCTGCGCGCGCTCTTGGAGGAGGCCGGTCGGCTCTCCGCCCGGACCGCGCACGATCCGCCCGCCTTCGGGATCGGGTGTGTCGCGCGTGATGCCGGCGCGGGCGAGGGCAGCGCTGTTGGCGACCAGCATGTGCCCGCAGGTGCGGATCACGATGGTCGGGCGGTCGCCGGTAACGGCGTCGAGTTCCCAACGGGTCGGGTGGCGCCGCACGTCCAGGCGCGAGTCGTCGTAGCCGCGGGCGAGGAGCCAGCGGTCGAGCGGCAGTGCACGGGCGGCTTCGGCCAGCTTCTCCAAGAGTCGCTCGAGCGTCGGTGCCGCCTCTGGGGAGACGTCCACCCACTCGAGCGCCAGACCGAAGGCGATGGGGTGGCAGTGGGCGTCGTCGAAGCCGGGTAGTACGGTAGCGCCGGCCAGATCGAGGACTCGGGTGGCCGGTCCGGCATCGCGCAGGACCGCGTCCTCGTCCCCCACAGTCACGATGCGCCCGCGCCAGGCGCTCACGGCCTGAGCGCGCGGGCGCTCCGGGTCGAGCGTCAACACGTTGGCGTTGCGCAGGATAAGGTCAGCGACCATCGGCTCCCCCGCTTCCTTCTCAGGCAGCTCCAGGCCGACTGTAGGCGACTCGGCCATCGATGACGGTGTAGTCGACGCGGACCTCCGCGAGCGCGTCCGGGGGGACGCTCCGGAGGTCGGTTTCCAGGACGACGAGGTCGGCCAGCTTGCCCGGCTCGATCGTCCCCTTCTCGTGCTCGCTGAAGCTGGCGTACGCGCCGTGCGCGGTATAGGCGCGGATCGCCTCCTCGAGCGTGACGCGCTCCTCGGGCCAGATCTCGACCCCGTCCATGTCCGCGCGGGTCACCATGGTCTGGATACCCAGCATCGGGTTCGGCGAACAGACAGGGGTGTCGCTGCTCGCGGCGGCGACGATGCCGCGGTCGAAGAAGCTGCGCAACGCGTAGGCGTAACGCAGGCGCTCGATCCCGAGACCGCTCACATAGACGGCACGGAAGTCGCGCAGGAAGGTCGTGCCGGGGATCGGTACGGCGCCCAAACGCGCGATCCGCTCCAACAAGTCGGGACGCAGGATGCTGCAGTGTTCGATGCGGTGGCGATGGTCAGGACGTGGTTGGAGCTGCAGCGCCTCCTCGAATGCGTCGAGGAGCAGCTCGATCGCAGCGTCGCCGATGGCGTGCGCGCAACACTGGAAACCGGCGCAGTGCGCTTCCACGATCTTGCGCTTCATCGTCTCGGGGTCGTCCATCCAGAGACCGAGTGTTTCGCGGTCGAGGTAGGGCTGCGACATGCGGGCGGTGCGCCCACCGATACTCCCGTCCAGGAACAGCTTGGCCGGTCCGACGCGTACCCAGCTGTCGCCGAAACCGGTCCGGACGCCGAGCGCGCGACAGGTGTCCAGGAGCGGATCGATGAGCACCATGAGCGTCGCGCGTACCGGCAGTCGTCGCTCGCGCGCCAGGAGCTGGTAGGCCAGGAACTCTTCGGCGCGCCGGATGCCGGCCTCCTGGACGCTGGTCACGCCGTAGCGGAGGAAGAGTTCGCCAGCGCATACTAAAGCGTCTGCGAGGTCCGCCGTGGTCGGTTCCGGTAGCAGCGCGCGGACTTGCTGGAGCGCGGTTTCGCGCACGACACCTGTGGGGCGGCCGTCGGGACCACGGTCGATCGCTCCTCCCGGCGGATCCGGGGTGTCCGGGCCGATCCCAGCCCGCTCCAAGGCTAGGGTGTTAGCGACACCGATATGGGCGCACGCGCGGATGAGCAACACTGGATGGCGCGTCGTCGCTCGGTCCAGGTCGTCGCGCGTGGGGTGGCGCTGCTCGGCGAGCTGGGCTTGGTCGTAGCCGCGGGCGACGATCCACGTCCCGGGGGGCTGCTCCCGTGCGCGCTCAGCAATGCGCCTCACGATGTCCTCGATCGTCCGGTTGGGAGGCGTCCGGGCATCGACCTCGCGCAGGCTCAGACCGAGCGCCATCGGGTGGCAGTGCGCGTCGTCGAACCCCGGTACCACTGTCCGTCCGTAGAGCACGATCGTCCGAGTGGAAGGGCCGATGAACGGCCGGACATCGTCATCGCTGCCCACGGCGAGGATCCGGTTCTCGCGCACGGCGACCGCTGTCGCTGGCGCTGCGCCGGGCACAGCGGTGACCACATGACCACCGACGAGAGCGAGCGTCGCTTCCATCGTGCGTACTCCGCTTCCCTTTCGGTGGCCAGACTACCATGTCGCACGCCGGGGCGCTACGGCTCCACACCCAAGCGGCGCAACGCGTCGCGGGCGACCGCGAGGTTGGCGTCGTCGTCGAGTGCGCGACGATACGCTGCGATCGCCGCGCTGGTCTGGCCCAGCGCCTCGAAGGCGCGCCCGCGCTCGTAGTGCATCTCGCCGAACACGCCGGCGCTGGCGATCTGGGCGGCTGCGAGGGCTAACGCTTCCTGGTACCGACCTGCGTCGACGTAGGCCGAGACGGGCCAGAACTGATACCAGAGCATCTTCGGCGGCAGCCCGATCGCCGCTGCTCGTTCGTAGGCGGCGAGTGCTGCGTCGACGTTGCCGAGGAGGTACTCCGTCGTGCCGAGCGCGAACCACAGGTAGGCATCGTCGGGCCGCTCGTCGAGCAGTCGTTGCAGGCGTGTGCGGGCGCGCTCGACGTTCCGACGTGGATCGGCGTCCTCACCGAGGATGGCTAAGATGCGCGGCTCGTCCTCGGGACGATAGACCGGGATGTACCGGAAATCGAACGCCCGCCACAACTCCTCGAACTCGGCGTACGGCATGGCCACACCAGCACCGACCATGGAGTCGTTCACGAAAAAGACGCCGCGACTGTCGTCGTAGCCGCGGACGACGCGGTAATGGCCGATCGCGTCCGGCTTGTGGTCGAGCCACTGCGGCGTGATGACCGGAAAGCCGGCGGCGACGAGCGCTTTCACGCGCTCGACCGTCCCGCCCTCGAGCACCCGCGCGTGGAGACCGAACTGCTCGAGCAGCGCCACGACCTGGTCCGGCTCGACGTGTTTGTCACCGGGGTTCGGGCGCAGCAGCGGGCCGAGCTGCGCCTGCGTGCGCTGGATGCCGAAGTACGACAACACCATCGCGGTGGAGACGGCAGCGCAGTTGTTCCACGTCTGGAACTCGTGCGTCATCGGCTCTAGGAAGACTCGTTCCGGAATCGGTGTCGGTTGCGGCGTCGGAGTGGAAGTGGGAGTCGGCGTCGGGAGCCGGACGGCGGTCGGGGTGACGGTCGGCGTCGTGCGCAGCGTTGCCGTGGCCGTTGGAGTCGGTGCGGGGATCGTCGGTGTCGGTGCGGCGGCGGGGCTGCCCGACGACGTCGCAGGACGAGTGGCGGAAACCTCTGGTGAGGGGCTGCGGCAGGCGACGAGCGTCGCGAGCAGGATCGGCGCGCTCACCACGACCAGGACGGCTCGCCAGTGTCCTCGGCGCTCCAGCATCGGCGACCTCCCCTCGTTCCGTCGGGTGCGCTCGACCAGTGTATCGCGTGCGTGAGTGGGGGAGGGACTCAGGACGCCTCGCTAGTGGTCGCCTCAGCCGAAAGGTCGCGCTCGCGTTCGCGCCACCAAAGCGCGACATGGTCGGCGCGCGCGATCCAGACGTCGCCGAGGGCGATGACGTCGTCGAGGAACTGTGCCAGTGCGCGCGAGGGGCCTGGTCGCCCGGTGATCCAGGGATGGAGCGTGAGGCAGAGGAGCTTCCCTTCAGCTCGGACCACCTCGAAGTCCTCCCGCCAGAACTCCGCGACCAGACGCGGCGGGAGCGACTGCTCGATGAAAAAGGGATAGTCGTCCCACCAGCGGGACGGCGGGAGCTGGACGACGGGCTCGCGCGCGGGATCAGGCCGCAGGGTGACCGGGAGGTCACCGAGTGCCAAGTCCATGTTCCACTGGAAACCGAGCTCTTGAAGTACGGCGACCGTCTCAGCACTGGGTCGCCAGAACGGCGACTTGTGTCCGACCGGTGTCACGCCGGTCAACTCGGCGAGAGTCCGGCGTGTGCGTTCCAGGTCGTCCCGTTGTTCGCTGGGCGACAGGCGGTTGTACGGGCGGTGGTCCCACCCGTGGGTGGCGAGTTCATGCCCGCGCTCGACGACAGCCCGGACGGCGTCCGGCCGTTCGCGTGCGGCCAGCCCCACCCAGCAGAAGGTCGCCTTGACGTCGTAGTCGTCGAGGAGTTCGAGGAGCCGCCACAGGCCGGCTTCGAGATCGTACTTGGCTTGGGCTCGCCAATACCAGTCGTCGGCACCGTGCTCGGCGATGACGCCGTACTCGCCGTCGACGTCGATGGAAATGACCAAAGCTGCCCGGTGTCCTGCCGGCCAGAGCGGCACCGTCTTCGCGGTCATGCTGGACTCCTCGTACCGGTCAGCTCGTGGCGGACCCCGGCGAGTGCCTCGACGAGACGGTCGATATCGTCCTCGGTATTGTAGAAGCCGGCCGAGAGACGGACGCAGTAGGGATGCGTAATCCAGCGGACGATCACGTTGCGCCGGGCGAGCGCATCGACCAACTGTTGTGGATCGAGGTCGCGCACCGTGAAGCTGACCAGTCCCGCCATGCGCTCGACCGGGGTCAGGACGGTCACGTCCTCGAGCGTGGCGAGCCGCTCGACGGCGTAGCGTCCCAGCTGCGCGATACGCTGGAAGATCCAGTCGTAGCCGACCTCCTCGCGCAGCCAGCGCAGGGCGGCGAGTTGCCCGGCGATGGCCGGCAGATGCACGCCGCCGACCTCGAACCGTTCGGCGGTCGGCTTGGGCACGAAGTAGCCACCGATCGGCTCCAACCCATTGGGAAGGACGAGCGACGAATACCCGACGACCGTGAGGTGCAGTTGATCGAGCGCGTCGTCCGAAATGTAGACCGCACCTGTTCCTTCTGGTCCGCACAACCATTTCTGGCCAGGAATGGCGTAGACGTCCACCCCGAGCGCGGTGACGTCGACGGGGAGAGAACCAGCGGACTGTGCGCCGTCGACGACGACGAGCGCACCGACCCGATGCGCCGCGTCCGCGATCTCGGCGACAGGGAGGATCGCACCAGTGTTCCAGGTCAGGTGGGAGAGGACGACCATCCGAGTGCGTGGCCCGATGAGCCGCGTGACTGCGCTCACCACGTCGCCGCTGCCGGTTCCGAGTCGCGCCGTGCGCACGACGACCCCGTAGCGCCGCGCGACGTTGAAGATCGGCCCTTGCGCGCCAGGGTGCTCCACATCCGTCGTCACGATCTCGTCGCCCGGCTGCCAGTTGCGTCCCATCACCGCGAGGTTGATCCCGTCGGTCGTATGGCGCGTCAGTGCGATCTGGTCCGGACGGCAGTGCAGGAGCCGGGCTACCTCGTGACGTGCCTGGTGCTTCAGTTCGAGTGCGCGCGCGTAGCTCGCCGGTGTGATCCGACCGTCGGCGAACTCGCGCTCGCTTTCGCTCCGCATCGCGTCGAGGACGACCCGCGGCAGCGGCCCGAACGTTCCCGTATTGAGATAGACGTGCTCGAGGACTGCCGGCATGGCGCTGCGGATCTCCTGGATCTTCTCTCTGTCCGACATCACCCAGCTCCTGTCCTCTCGTCCGACCGTGCTGCTGGCGGCTGTGTACCGCCCGGAGACCTCGTCGTCAAGCCTCACCGCTAACCGTCGGCAGCGGCGGCATATAGGGCGTCGGCCGCGCAGCGAGTCGATGAGTCACAAGTGAGACGGAGGCATCCTCCATGTCGGCACGGCGATATGCGCTCAGGCGATCTGGGCCAGCGCCTGGTCGAGGTCAGCGATCAGGTCTTCCGGATCCTCGATGCCGACCGAGAGGCGGACGAGTCCCTCGCTGATCCCGATCGCCTGCCGTTCCTCGGGCGAAAGGCCGCGGTGCGACGCCATAACGGGGTAGAGCACTTCGGTATAGACGTCGCCGAGCGTGGTGGCCGGGATGATGAGTCGCAGGCTGCGGAGAAAGCGGAGGACACGCTCGCGTGTACCCTCGCGGATATCGAACGACACGATGGCCCCGTACTCGCCGGGGGGAAGCAGCCGGACCGCGGTCTCGTGGCTGGGATGCGTCGGCAAGCCGGGGAAATAAACGCGTTCGACGAGTGGGTGTGCGGCCAGCCAGTTGGCGATGCGGACGGCGTTGGTACACTGCCGCTGCATGCGCAGCGGCAGGGTTTTGATACCGCGCAGGACGAGATACGCCTCGAACGGCCCGAGGATACTCCCGACCGTCTTGTTCACTTCGTTCAGTTCCCAGCGGCGATCGGCTGTTGTGGCGACTACCCCTGCCGTGACGTCGCCGTGTCCGCCCAAGTACTTGGTCGCGCTGTGCACGACGTAATCGGCGCCGTACGCTCCTGGTCGGACGAGGTAGGGCGTGGCGAAGGTGTTGTCGACGATGAGGCGGGCCCCGTAGCGGTGGGCCAGCTCGGCCAGCTCGGGGAGATCAGTGACGCGCAAGAGCGGGTTGGAGATCGTCTCGCACAGCACCGCACGGACGCGACCCTTCTCGAGGGCAGCCTCGACCTGGTCGAGGTCGAGGATGTCCACGAAGTCGACCTCCACACCGAGCGAGCCGAAGACGAGGCGGAGCAAGGTGATCGTCTGGCCGTAGAGGTCGCGCGAGGCGACGATGCGGTCGCCAGCTTCGAGGCAGGAGAGCAGCGTGACGTGCAGGGCGGCCATACCGGAACCGAAGGCGATGGCTGCTTCTTGCTCCTCCAGCGCGGCGACAGCCGCCTCCAGGGCCTCGGTGGTCGGGTTGCCGTAGCGACCGTAGACGAAGACGCCCTCGGCGCCGCCGAGCGCTGCATCCATCCGGTCGAGGTCCTCGTAAATGAACGTAGAAGCGGAGTAGATCGGCGTGGCAGTGGGTACGAAATCGCGCGGTGTCGCGCGTTCCCCGGCGTGCACGGCGCGGGTGGCGAACCGCAGGTGGAGCCGACGGAGATCGTGCATCGCGGACCGTTGCTCCCTTCCTCTGGCGTGCGGCACTCCCGGGTGAACCGGTACTGAGCGCTTCTGCAAAGTATAGGGGTTTTCGGGTTGTCCGACAGTCGGAGTCGCAAGGCCCGTCTCGTCGTTGCGGACGTACCCAGCCCGTGCTACGCTTGGCCCTGACGGGTGCCAGGGGTGCGCGGAAGCGCTGAGAGGCTGACGAGGAGTCGGCCAACCCTCCGAACCTGATCTGGGTAATGCCAGCGCAGGGACGGCACCGAACCTCAGCTCTTCCCTCCCCCGCCGCCCCGTTGGGCCGGCGGATTTCTTCTCTCCGCCGCCTCATCCCGTCGTTCCGTCACTTCTGGGGAGGTGGCGATGGCGCGTGTTCCCAAAGCACTGACGATCGCAGGTTCCGATTCCGGCGCGGGTGCCGGCATCCAAGCTGACCTCAAGACGTTCAGCGCCTTGGGCGTCTACGGCTCTACTGTCATCACCGCGATCACGGCGCAGAATACGCTCGGGGTCACCGCTGTACACGAAATCCCGACCGATATCGTGGCGGCGCAGCTCGATGCCGTTATGACCGACATCGGCGCCGATGCCGCCAAGACCGGCATGTTGAGTTCCGCAGTCATCATCGAGACGGTGGCCGAGGGTGTCCGTCGCCACCGCATCGAGCGCTTGGTGGTCGATCCGGTCATGGTCGCCAAGAGCGGTGACCGCTTGCTCCGGGAGGACGCAGTCGCTGCACTGCGCGAGCTGCTGCTCCCGCTTGCCTTCATCGTTACACCGAACGCACCGGAGGCCGAGGTGCTCTGCAGGCGGCCGGTGCGCACAGAGGCGGAGATGCGCGAGGCTGCCCGGGTGATCCACGCCTTCGGGCCGCGCTACGTCGTCGTCAAGGGTGGGCACGTCGAGGGGGACGAGGTGGTCGACCTCCTCTTCGACGGCCAGCACTTCGAGCGCTTCGTGCTGCCCCGCGTCGCGACGCCACACACGCACGGGACGGGCTGCACCTTCTCGGCAGCGATCGCCGCGTTCCTGGCTCGTGGCTGCGACGTCGCGACGGCTGTCTGGGAAGCGAAGCAGTACCTGCACCGGGCGCTGGAGGCAGCGTTCGCGGTCGGCAGCGGCCGTTCGCCCGTCCACCACTTCCACGCCTGGTGGACGCCTGCTCCGATGACCGAGGAGGTGCACGATGGCTGAGACGAAAGAGCCCATGCAGACTGCCGTCGAGGATCGCCCGCTCAAGATCGCCGACCGCGAGTTCCGTTCCCGCTTGATCCTGGGCACGGGGAAGTGGCGCTCCAACGAGGAGATGCTGGCGGCGCTCGAGGCGTCCGGGTGCGAGATGGTCACCGTGGCGCTGCGGCGCATCGATTTCGACGACCCGAAGAGTCGCAGCATCCTGGAGGTGATCGACTGGACGAAGTACCAGATCCTCCCGAATACGGCCGGGTGCCGAACGGCTGAGGAGGCGATCCGAGTCGCCCGGCTCGCGCGGGCGATGGGTCTCTCCAACTGGGTCAAGTTGGAGGTGATTCCCGACCCCAAGTACCTCCTACCGGACCCGATCGGCACGCTCGAGGCCGCCAAGGTGCTGGTCAAGGAGGGGTTCGTGGTGCTCCCGTACATCAACCAGGACCCGATCCTCGCCAAGCACCTCGAGGAGATCGGCTGTGCGACCGTCATGCCGCTGGCGTCGCCGATCGGTTCCGGCCAGGGACTGCCGGACTTCCGGTGGTTGCAGATCATCATCGAACAAGCTACTGTTCCGGTCATCGTCGATGCCGGTATCGGAGCGCCCTCCGACGCAGCGCTGGCGATGGAGCTCGGTGCGGATGCCTGCCTCATCAATACGGCCATCGCCCAAGCCGGTGATCCGGTGAAGATGGCGCGGGCGATGCGGTTGGCGATCGAGGCAGGGCGTCTCTGCTACCTCGCCGGGCGGATCCCCAAGCGCCCGTACGCGTCGGCGAGTTCGCCGGTCGAGGGCGTGGTGCGCTGACGAGAGGTACGCGATGAGCCACTGGCGCGGTCTCCGCCTGCGCGAAGCCTTGCGCTTGTACGTCATCACCGACCGCGGTCTCGCCCGCGGGCGTTCGGAGGTCGACATCGTGCGTGCGGCGATCCAGGGTGGTGCGACGGCGATCCAGCTGCGCTGGAAAACGGGACCGTTGAGCGAGGCGGTGCAGCTGGGCCGGGCGCTGCGTGCGTTGTGCCGCGAGGCGGGAGTCCTCTTCGTCGTCAACGATCGCGTCGACCTCGCCTTAGTACTCGAGGCCGACGGCGTCCACGTCGGCGTGAGCGACCTGCCGATCGCCGAGACGCGGCGGCTCGTCAGCGACGCGATGGTGGTGGGCTTTTCTCCGGAGACGCTCGAACAGGCACTCGCGGCGGAGGCGGCCGGTGCCGATTATTTGGGCGTCGGCCCAGTCTATCCTACCGGCACCAAGCCTGATGCAGGCCCAGCGGTGGGGCTGGAACATCTGGAGCGGATCGCACGCGCGGTCCGCATTCCCGTCGTCGGGATCGGGGGGATCACGGCCGAGAACGCAGCTGGGGTCGTCCGGGCGGGCGCAGTCGGGGTGGCTGTCATCTCGGCCGTCGTGGGTGCGGAAGACGTCCGCGAGGCGGCGGCACGGTTGCGGCGCGTCGTCGACGCTGCGCTCGCCGAGCGGGGTGCCTGACGATGCAGGTGCCGCGTCTGCACCTCGTGACCGACTTCGAGGTCTGTCCGATCGATCGTTTCCTCGCACTCGTACCGGACCTCCTCGACGCGGGCGTCGAGGCGGTGCACGTGCGTGCCCGCGAGCTTCCCTCAGGCCGACTCCTGACCGTGGTGCGCGCGCTGCGACGGGCGATTCGACCCCCGGCCGTCCTCGTCGTCAACGACCGTCTCGACGTCGCACTGCTATGCGAGGCGGACGGGGTGCACTGTCCGGAGGAAGGGCTGCCGCTGGAGGAAGCGAGGCGGCTCCTCGGTGGCGGTCGGTTGCTCGGGCGTTCCGTGCACAGCGTCGCGGCGGCGCAGCAAGCGGTCAGCGCGGGCGCGGACTATCTCGTGTTCGGCCACGTCTTCGAGACGGCGAGCAAACCGGGTCTCCCGTCGCGCGGGTTGGAGACGTTGCACGCCGTCGTCCGAGCGGTCTCGGCTCCGGTCATCGCGATCGGCGGCGTCACGCTGGAACGCGTGCCGGCGGTGCGTGCCGCGGGGGCATACGGCGTGGCGGTGATCCGCGGCATCCTCGAGGCCAGCGATCCCGCTGCGACCGCACGCGCCTACCGCGAGGCTCTGGAGGGGACGGGAGGGGTATGACCGTTCGTGTGACCCTGAACGGCAAGCGGGTCGAACTGGAGGACGTGCGGACGATCGCGGACCTGCTTCGCTGGCGCGGGCTCGATCCGCGTCTGGTCGCGGTCGAACACAACGGCGAGATCGTTCCCCGCGACCAGTACGAGCAGCGCGAACTCCGCGACGGTGACGTCCTGGAGGTGGTGCACTTCGTCGGCGGGGGATGAGGCCGACGCGGAACGGCGCACGCCCCAGCGGATCACTCGGCGTCCGTCGCTGCGTCTTCCTCAGCGAGGTCCGGCTCCCAGAGGTGGCGCTCCAAGTTGACGCGGAAGTCGTCGACGAAGGTGACCCCTTCTTCTTCCAGGAGGGCCCGCATCACCAGGGGGTGGCCCCAGGCCCAGCCTCCGGTGAGCTCTCCGCTGCGGTTGACGACGCGGTGCGCCACTGCGGCGATATCCGGCGGTGCATCGTGAAGGAGCCAGCCGACCAGGCGCGCCGACCGTGCACTGCCAGCTGCCCGGGCGAGTCGCCCATAGGTGGTCACCCGTCCGGGTGGAATGCGCCGCACCAGCGCGTAGACCCGCTCAGCGAACGGCGAACGACGACCGCTTCCCCCGGTGGTCGGCTCGCGTTCGTCCTCCATACCCTAAACCCGACCTCCCACCAGCAGGATACCGAAGACGATCAGCGCAGTACCCAGCCAAACCTGGAGCGGCAACGGCTCGTGCAGGAGGAGCCGTGCCGCGACGACCTGGATACCGATGACAGAAAGGCCAGTAGTGACCGGGTAGGCGAGGGAGAGTGGGACGAAGCGAAGGAGCACGGTGAGGGCGAGGACGGTCGCGAACCCTGCGAGGTTCCCGACGATCTGCCAGACGAGGAAGGAGAGGGCTGAGGCACTGTGCGCTGCGTAGCGGAACGCGAGTGCAGCGACGATGTTGCACGCCACGTGCGTCCCGATTCCCAACACGACGAGTTCAGTCCGGTGCGCAGCAGGCAGGAAGCGGTCGAGGAACGTGGTGCTCTCGCTCATCGCATCTCCTCCGTGGTCGCAGCCGTATCCGGTGGCGTCGCCACGACGTTCGGTCGAGCGGTAGACTTGACGGGTACGGGTGCAGGCAAGGCATCCGCCCAATTCGGCAAGCGGGAGACGTGTCCATGCGGAATGTCCTCAAGAAGATCTTCGGTGATCCGAACGAGCGCGAACTCAAGCGCCTGCGGCGGATCGTCGACGAAATCAACGCGCTCGAGCCGGAGTTCCAGCGACTCAGCGACGAACAGCTGCGGGCCAAGACGGACGAGTTCAAAGCCCGGCTCGAGTACGGCGAGACGCTGGACGACCTGCTCGTGGAGGCGTTCGCGACCGTCCGCGAGGCGGCGCGGCGCACGCTCAACATGCGCCACTTCGACGTGCAGCTGATGGCCGGCATCGTGCTCCACGAGGGCAAGATCGCCGAGATGAAGACCGGTGAAGGGAAGACGCTGGTCGCTACCCTGCCGCTCTACCTCAACGCCCTGCTCGGTCGTGGCTGCCACTTGGTGACCCCGAACGACTACCTTTCGCGCGTGGGCGGCGGCTGGATGGGCCCGGTCTACCACTTCCTCGGCGTATCGGTCGGCGTGATCACGCACGAGTTCGCGGGGATCTACGATCCGACCTACACGGCGCCCGATCCCAGCCCGGACGACCGGCTGAACCACTGGCGACCGGTCAGCCGCCGCGAAGCCTACTTGGCCGACATCACCTACGGGACCAACCATGAGTTCGGTTTCGACTATCTCCGCGACAACTTGGTGTACCGTCCGGAAGACATCGTCCAGCGCGAACTCTACTACGCGATCGTCGACGAAGTGGACAACATCCTGATCGACGAAGCGCGGACCCCGCTGATCATCTCCGGCCCGGCGCGCGATACGGTCGACCGGTACTACCAGTTCGCGCAGATCGCTCGGCAACTGCGCCGGGACGTGCACTACACGGTCGACCTCAAGCACCGGACGGTGACATTGACGGAAGCGGGGATCGACCGGGTGGAGCGCCTGCTCGGCATTCCGGAGGGGCACAGCCTGTACGACGACCGGTATTCCGACGCGGTGCACTACCTGGAGCAAGCCCTCAAGGCGAAGGAGCTGTATCTCCGCGACCGCGACTACATCGTGCGTGACGGCGAGGTGATCATCGTCGACGAGTTCACTGGGCGCATGATGCCCGGCCGGCGTTACAGCGAAGGGTTGCACCAGGCGATCGAAGCCAAGGAAGGGCTGCGCGTCCGCCAGGAGACGGTGACGCAGGCGACCATCACGTATCAGAACTACTTCCGCATGTACGAAAAGCTGGCCGGTATGACCGGTACGGCGGCTACCGAGGCGGAAGAGTTCCAGACCATCTACAACCTCGAGGTCGTGGTCATCCCGACGCACAAGCCGATGATCCGGATCGACTACCCGGACGTCGTGTACCGCACCGAGGAAGGGAAGTTCCGCGCTGTCGTCCGCGAGATCAAGGAGATGCATGCACAAGGTCGACCGGTCTTGGTCGGGACGACGTCGATCGAAAAGAGCGAATACCTGAGCCAGCTCCTCAAGCGGGAAGGGATCCCGCACGAGGTGCTGAACGCCAAGCACCACGAGCGGGAGGCGCTCATCGTCGCCAAGGCGGGACAGCGCGGTGCAGTGACGATCGCGACCAACATGGCCGGTCGGGGCACGGATATCGTCCTGGGGCCAGGCGTCGCCGAACTCGGTGGGTTGCACGTCATCGGCACGGAGCGACACGAGGCGCGACGGATCGACAACCAGCTGCGTGGCCGTGCTGGGCGCCAGGGGGATCCCGGGTCGAGTCGCTTCTACGTCTCGCTCGAGGACGAGCTGCTCAAGCGGGTAGGGACAGACCGGATCCAGGGGTTGCTCGAGAAGCTGGGGATGGACGACGAGCACCCGATCGAGCACCCGTTGGTCAGCCGCATGATCGAGGAGGCGCAGAAGAAGATCGAGGGGTACAACTTCGACCTCCGCAAGCACCTCGTGGAGTACGACAGCGTCATCAATAAGCACCGCGAAGTGATCTACGCCGACCGGCGCAAGATCGTCATGGGCGAGGACATGCGCGAGCACGTGCTCGCCATGGTGCGTCGCCAGCTGGAGAAGGCGGTCAAGCAGGCGTTCGAGTCGGCCGAGGAGCCGGACCCCGAGGGCATCCTGCGTGCCTTCGTGGGGATCGTCGGGGATGCCGATGGGCTGACACCGCGCGACCTCGAGGAGCGCGACGAGGCGGAGCTCGTCGAGTTGCTGTGGCAGCGGGCGCTCGTCCGCTACGAGCGGCGCGAGCAGGAGTTCGGCACCGAGACGATGCGGACGATCGAGCGGCTCGTGCTCCTCCAGGTCATGGACCGGCTCTGGATCGAGCACCTGACCGAGATGGAGCACATGCGGCACGAGGTGGGGTTGCAGGCCTACGGTCAGCTCGATCCGCTCGTCGTCTACAAGCGCGAAGGTTACCGGATGTTCCAGCAGTTGCTGGAGAACATCGAGTACGACGTCGCGCGCTTGATCTACCGCGTCCAGCTGGCGCCCGCGCTGACGCGTCCGGTCATGCAGATCGGGACGCCGAACCGGACTGGGGACGGTGCTGGGCCTGTGCGCCGGGTGCAGAAGGTCGGGCGTAACGACCCGTGCCCGTGCGGATCGGGCCGCAAGTACAAGCACTGCTGCATGAAGAAGGAGCTGGGTGTCGGGGCACGATAAGCTCGCGACGAGGTGCCCACGGCGAGGACGCGCGTAGCGTTCGCCGAGCACTGGTGGTACGGGTGAGCGCGAGCTTCGTAGACTCGTAGAGGTTTACGCTCGGTAGCGACAGCTCAGGGTCGTTGTCCTCGACACAGTGCTCCGGCGTGGCGGGAGGGCTCCAACGCGAGTTGAGCGGTCGTCGCTGTGCGGCGCGCCGTTCTGCGGCGCGGGGCGGCGATCGGGATGGTGTGGGCGGTGGAGCATCGTGAGGATCCGACAGCAACGTCGGTACGAGTGTCCGAGCTGCCCTGGCACGCACTGCCGGTAGAGGCGGTACTGCGCGAGCTCGCGACTACCCCGCACGGCTTGACGGCGCAGGAAGCGAAGTCACGGCTCGCACGCTACGGACCGAACGAGGTGGCTGAAGTTCCGCCCACGCCGTGGTGGAAGCTTCTCCTGCACCAGTTCGCCAGTCCCCTGGTCATCCTGCTGGCTGTCGGCGCACTCGTCCTGGTTTTTCTCCGCGAGTGGATCGACTTCGGCGTCATCCTGTTCGTCCTTCTCTTGAACGCCTCGTTGGGTTTCTATCACGAGCGGCGCGCCGAGCAGGCGATCCGCGCTCTCGCACGATACCTGGCCCCCAAGGCACGCGTCGTGCGCGACGGGCATGAGGCACTCATCCCGAGTCGTGAACTCGTCCCCGGCGACATCGTCCTGCTCGAGTCGGGGGTGCGCGTTCCGGCTGACCTCCGTTTGATCGAGTGCATCGCCCTGATGGTCGACGAGTCGATCCTCACCGGGGAGTCGATTCCGGTACTCAAGAGTCCCGGCGAGGTGGCGCCTGACACGCCCCCGGCCGACCGGCGCAACATGGCGTTCAGCGGAACCGTCGTGACGAGCGGACGCGGGCGCGGTGTGGTGGTCGCGACCGGCATGCATACAGAGTTGGGCAAGATCGCTCTTGTGGCTCGGGGAGAGGTACAGCCTGAAACACCACTGCAGCGAATGATGAACCGGTTCGCTCGGACGGTCGCCATCGTCGTTCTCCTGGCCCTCGCTGTGGTCGGTGCGTTGGGAGTAGGTTTCGGGGTCGACCCGATCCTGATCTTCAAGTTCGCGGTAGGTGCTGCCGTCGCCATCATCCCGGAGGGGTTGCCGATCGTCTTCACGCTCGTCTTGGCTGTGGCCGTCCAGCGGATGGCGCGCCGGAATGCGATCGTTCGGCAGCTCCCCGCGATCGAGACGTTGGGGAGCACGACCGTCATCGGCTCGGACAAGACGGGGACGTTGACGGAAAACCGTATGACTGCGCACGTGCTGTGGGCGGCAGGCGAGGAGCGGGAACTCGCCAGGAGGGGCATGGTCGAGGAGGTTCTCCCACCTGAGTGGACGGCGATGGACCCGTGGCAGCTGAGCTTGCTGGCCACAGTCGTGGCCAACGAAGCGCATCTGACGCGGGACGAGAACGAAGAGTGGTCGGGGGTCGGTGATCCGACCGACGTCGCGTTACTCGTCGCGGCAGCCAACGCTGGGATCGTGCAGGAACTGGTGCGCGAGCGTTGGCCCACGGTCGCTGTCGTGCCGTTCGAGCCGGAGCGACGCTTCGCGGGGGGCGTCATCGCAATCGATGGTCGCTTCTACTTGTTCGTGAAAGGTGCACCGGAACGTGTCCTCGACATGTGCACGACGTGGTACGGGCCGGCTGGGCCACAGCCGTTGGATCGGGCACAGATCGAGGCCGCTGCCTCGCGCTTGGCCGCACGCGGGCTACGTACCCTCGGGATGGCCTACGGTGAGCTGGATGCGGCCTCGGTATCGTTCGATCACCACCGAGAACTGGAAGAGTTGCTCGAGCCGCGCGACCTCACCTTCCTCGGTCTCGTTGGTCTCTGGGATCCACCGCGTCCTGGGGTGAAGGAAGCCATCGCCGAGTGCCAACGAGCGGGTATCCGGGTCGTCATGATTACCGGCGACCACGCCGACACGGCGCAAGCAATCGGGGCATTGCTCGGGATCGCGCCGGCCGGTTCACGGGTCGTCACCGGGCGAGAGTTGTGGGAGACGAGTGACGAAGAGCTTAAGGAACTCGTTCGCCAGGTGAACGTGTTCGCGCGCGTCGAGCCGGAGCACAAGCTGCGCATCGTCCGTGCACTCCAAGCGCACGGTGAGATCGTCGCTGTGACGGGCGATGGAGTCAACGACGCTCCCGCGTTGCGGGCGGCCGACGTGGGCGTGGCGATGGGGAAGAGCGGGACGGACGTCGCTCGAGAGGCGGCCGATATCGTTTTGGCCGACGACAACTTCGTCACCATCGCCGCCGCTGTCGAAGAGGGGCGAGGCGCCTTCGATAACTTGCGCAAGGCGACCTTCTTCCTGATTTCCACCGGTGCAGCGATGCTCATGCTGTTGCCGGCCGCCTTGGCCCTCGGTTTCCCGGTCATCTTTTACCCGGCTCAGTTGATCTGGTTGAACGTCGTGACCAACGGCTTGCAAGATGTGGCGCTCGCCTTCGAGCCCAAGGAACCCGGGATCATGCAGCGTCGGCCGCGTCCCCGGACGGAGGGTGTCCTCTCTCGCTTGTTGTGGGAGCGGTTACTGGTGAGCGGCATCGTGATGGCGGCAGGCACGCTCTGGATCTTCGACCACGTGCTCGAGTCGACCGGATCCGTAGAGCTCGCCCGCACGATCGCACTGACGACGATGGTCGTCTTCCAGATGTTCCACGTGGGCAACGCACGGAGTTCGACACAGAGTCTGTTCCGCCTGAGCCCGTTCTCCAATCGCTTTCTCTTCATCGCTACGTTCGCCGCTTTCGTCGTGCACGTCGCTGCGCTGTACGTTCCGGTGACGCAGCTCGTCTTGCGGGTCGAACCGATCCCGCTCGAGTGGTGGCCTCCCATCGTGGCGACGGCGTTCAGCGTGATCGTCGTGGTCGAACTGCACAAGTGGTTGCGCCGGCGCTGGCCCTATGCGAGTTGGGAGACGAGCCACGCGCTGCCACGCCCTGCGCGGGTCGTTGCGCAGTGAGGGGGAGCGACGCGCCCTCACGGGTAGGCGGAACCAGCGGGCGACGAGCTGTTCCACGGGGCGCATGCTCGGCATCGCTGCAGGACTCTCGGGGCGGGCCTCTCGAGTGACCTCGCTGCTCGATCGGCGAGTGCCGCGCTGTCCGATCTCCCCGGTGACGTACTGGGATGCCGGATGCTCCACGAGAGCGAGGGGATGCCGGACACGATCGGTAGAGCCCGCGCCGTCTCGGTAGCCGAGGCGAGTGCGTCGCATCGCTCGCTCGTCCAGGCTGGGCGCGAGCGACACCCGAATCGGTGCCACGAGGCCAGACCAGCGAGGGTGAGCGGCTGCTCGACGATACGGTTCCAAGCAGCGGTGGGAGCGCAGGAGCGTTGTCGGGTCGCTGCGATCGACGCGTGATCACTGCCTCCTGGTGGCGACCTGGGTTCGACTGCGCCGGTATGGAGAGGAAAACGACACGGGGTAAGAGGCGTACCCCCTTACCCCCTGCGCCGCAGCACTGCCGCCCCGGTGGACCTCAGGGTTGTTGGACGACCGCCTGCACCTCGACGTGACCGGCCTTCTCGAAATGCAGCTCCAACACGAAAGTGTCACCAGGGTTCAGGTCCCGCGTCAGGCCGATGAGCATGACGTGGAGGCCACCCGGCTTCAGCTCCACCGTCCCCCGCGGCGGTACCTCGATGGATGCCACTGGCTGCATCTTCATGACACCGTTTTCCATCTTGGTTTCGTGGAGCTCGATCGTCCCGGCGACGTCGGAGTGAGCGTGGAGGAGCCGGTCTGGCTCGTCCCCGGTGTTCTCGATCACCATGTAGACAGCGCTGAGGGTATCGGCCTGCTTTGCCGCGCGTGCCCACACGTTGCGGATCACGAAGGGTCCACCCCGGAACTCGTTCTCGACCGAGGGAGTGGCTGCACCCATGCCGGGACCCATTCCGCCGTGAGCAGGAGTTGGTGTGGTGTGCATCGGCATGGGTGTGGGGCTCGGTTCCGCCATCGGTGTCGGTGTCGGAGCGGGAGTCGGACTCGGCTCCTGTGTTCGTGTCGGCGACGGTGCCACCGCTGGTTGGGGCGTCGGTGTCGGCGTCGGTGAGCCACCGCAGGCAGCTCCGAGAGCAGCGACGCTGACCAAGGCGATCACCGCCAAAAGGCGTCGAACCGTTCGGCGCATGGTTTCCCCTTTCTCGCGTCGGTTCTGTACACAGCAGTGTCGAGCTGAACGGCTACGACCGCAGCAGCGTGCGGAGGTCGCTCGCTACTTGCTCCGGCGTCAGCCCAAAAGGCAGGACCGCCCGTAAACGACCGTCACGGTCCAGCACGAAGCTCGATGCGGTGTGGTCCACGAGGTAGCCGAGCGCCGAACTCGACTCGACTTTCGCGTAGTAGACGCCGAAGGTCGTCGCAAGTTGACGGATCGCTGCCTCGTCACCGGTCAGGCCGAGGAACGACGGGTCGTACTTCTCGAGGTAGCTGGCTAAACGCTCGGGAGTGTCCCGTTCGGGATCGACGGAGATCAAGACGAATTGGACCCGGTCGGCCTGGTCGCCGAGCATGGAGCGGGCGCGGGCGATCGTCGAGGCAGTCATCGGGCAGACGTCGGGACAGTGCGTGTAGCCGAAGAAGACGACGGTCACCTTCCCGCGGAAGTCGGCGAGGGTGTGTGTCTGCCCGTCGCTGCCACTCAGCACGACGCTCGGGACTTCCTGCGGCGGATCCAGCAGAATGCCGTTGAGCGTCGTCGCCCGCGAACGCCAGTAGAGCCATCCCGTGACAGCCAAGACGAGCACGATCGCGATCACCTCGGCGATGACGAGGCGTCGAACCCACGGTCGAGTCGGCATCGTTCAAGCTCCTTCGACAGTACAGGTGAAGAGGTGAGCAGCTTCGTACAAGTAACGCCGGAACCCGCGACTTTCGCGTATCTCGCGGTCGAGGGCTGCGAGGTCGCTCGGGAGCGCCCGTATGGCCGCAGTCGTCCGGTACTCGGCGCGGACGATACCGGTCGGATCGATGACGACTACGATGGGCTCGATGGGACCGCCGGACGCTACGCCCGCGCGTGGGACACGGAAGCCGGCGAGGACGAACTCCAGGTCACGGGCGTCTTGTGTCCCGACGACGCGCCAAAGGATCGGCGACTCCGCGAGCGCGTCAGCTACCGCCTCGAGCGCAGACAGGCTGACCGGTTCGCCGACGATCCAGAGCGGCGTCACCGGCTGGGTGACGGCCACGTCGGACAGCTGCTCGGCGATGGAGGCGCTCCAGTCTCGGCACTTCTCGTCGCACTCGGCTGGACCGAAGGTGACGAGCACGATCTGTCCGCGTAGCGAGTCGCTGGACACGCGGCTGCCGGAGGCGTCGACGAGGGCGAATCCCGGAGCGACCCGCGCGCGCGGCAACACGCGCGGCGCCGCGACGGCGCTCCAGACGACGGAGAGCGCCGCAGCGAGAAGAACCAGGACGAGTGCGACATGACGAGTCATCGGTACGACCTCGCTATCGACCGCCGCTGCGAGCGGTCCGGAGCTCGCCGAGCGAACCACCGCACGCAGCGGAAAGACGCGGTGGCGGGTCGGGAGGTCTGGAAGCGACACCCGTCGGACAGTGTGCAGATGCCCACACGCGTGAGCGTCGTCCAGTCGACACGAGGACGAAAGCGACGGTGAACAATGCGATGGGCAGGAAGCTCCCGAACGCGAGGGGTGAGGGCGGCACGGTGACCGTGGGCCCAGTCGGTGTCTCGCCGTCGAGCGGGTGAGTGGCCGGCTCGTGGTCGTGGTGGTGGCCGGGGAGCTCGAAAAGCACATGCGGATGTGGCACCGCTGCTCCGCAAGCGCACTGGGTGGGTACGAGTACCGCGGAAAGCAAGGCCCCCGCTAGGAGCGTGAGACTCAGTACTGTCACTGCGACATCGGTACGACGCATCCCCGCCACCCTGAGCGACGCCCCCTGGATAATGGTACAGGCTGGTTCAGAGCGATCCCAAGGAGAGCACGGCAGGCTCGGTGAGCCGCGCGGGCGGCGGACTGCAGGGAGCGGTGTATCGCGGGCGACCTCCGGCTACAGCGATGCGCGGCGCCGGGTAGATGCCTGTGCCGAAGCCGCGCGCGTTCAGCGCAGCGCAGGCATCACCTTCTCGACGAAGGCCTGCAGCGCCTCGAAGTCCACCGGTGGGCGTACGGTCACGTTGATCCAGTCGGCACCAGCTTCGCGGTAGGCGGCTAGTTGCTCGACGATACTGCTGGGGCCACCGATGAGCCAGCCGGGCTGCTGGAGCGCCTGTGGCCCGACCTGTTCGACCAGGGTCTGGCGCAGGCGCTCCACCGCGCGGGCATCGTCCTCGGGAGCCATGTAAAGCCCCACTTGGACAGCGATACGGAGGCTGGCCGGGTCACGCCCTTCGACTGCGCACCAGTGCTCGAGTGCCGCCATCTTCTGCCGGAACCCGTCGGGACCGACGTACGGAATGTTCCACCCGTCGGCGTGCCGCGCCGCGATGCGGGCGGTGCGTCGCTCTCCCGCGCCACCGATCCAAAGTGGCAACCGTTGCTGGACCGGCTTGGGAAGGACACGTGCCTCCTGCAGTCGAATCCACCGTCCCTCGACGGTGACTGCGTCCTCCTCCAGAAGGCGGCGCAGTGCCTGGATCCCTTCTTCCAACTGGTCGAGTCGCTCGCGGTCGGGCAGGAAGGGGTAGCCGAAGGCACGGTATTCCGGCTCGTGCCAACCGGCACCGAGCCCGACTTCCAAGCGGCCGCCGCTCAAGTGGTCGATCGTCACGATCGACTTGGCGAGGAGGCCGATGTTCCGGAACTGGACCGCGAAGACCATGCACCCGAAGCGGATCCGCTTCGTCTCGCAGGCGATCGCCGAGAGGAGGGAGACCGCTTCGAAGTGCGGGATGCGGTCGGAGGTGCGGGCATAAAAGTGGTCCCACACTGAGAACCAATCGAAGCCGTGTTCGTCGGCGAAGCGCCACAGTCGCCGCAACTCGTCGATGGTCGTGTTCTGTGGGCCGACGTGGATACCGAACCGCACGCTGCACTCCTTCCGTTCGTTGGGGTGGTCGCGTTGTCGGCACCATCCTACCGCGTTTCCCGGAGAGAACGGAGAGCCCCGTCGGGAATCGCTCGTCTCCGACGGGGCTTCCCTTCGCGAGATCGCTACTCTCACTCGAAGAGGAGGTCGGCGAACGTGTAGAGGCCGGGTGGACGGTTGCGGATGCGGCGTGCGGCTTGCAACGCGCCGCGCGCGTAGGCCAGGCGGTGCTGCGTCCAGTGCGTGACCTCCAGGCCCTCGTCCTCACTGGCGAAGAGGACGGTATGGCGCCCGGCCTCGCCGCCGGCACGCACCGCGTGCAGGCCGATCTCGCCCGGGCGACGGCGTGCCTCGCCAGGCCCGCGCCCGTAGACCAACGGTGCGTCCGGTGCGGCCCTGGCGCCGCACAGAAGCTGGGCCAGGGCGAGCGCTGTACCAGACGGCGCGTCGCGCTTCCCGCGGTGGTGGCGTTCGATGACCTCACAGTCCCAATCGCGGAGCGCGGCTGCGATCGCCGGCAGGATGCGCTGGAGCACCGCGATGCCGAGGCTGAAGTTCGCGGCCCGCACGAGCGGGATGCACTGTGCGGCCGTGCGCAGCACGTCTTCGTGCTCCGTCGTGAGCCCGGTCGTACCGGTGACGAAGGGCACACCGATCTCGGCTGCCGCCGCTACCGCCGCGGTGGTGAGGTCGGGGTGACTGAAGTCCACCGCCACGTCTACGGCGCGCATGAAGTCGACTGGGCGGTCGGTCAGGAAGACCGTGCCGGTGAGTGCGGGAGGCGGCGACGGCCTCCCTGGTCGGAGCAACCCGGCTGAGACCACGACGTCGGGCGCCTCCGCAGCGGCCTGCAGGAGCGCTTGGCCCATACGGCCGGTGATGCCGACGATCCCGAGCCGGAGCATCAGGCTGCCTCCTCGACACGGCGGAGCAAGCGGGCTGCGGTATGGGGACAGGTAGCGAGGACGCGGTGGAGGCGCTCGCGGTTCGCCTCGCTCAAGGGAGCGAGCGGGAGGCGGACTGCGCCGGAGCACAGTCCGAGCATCTCGGCCGCCGCCTTCACGGGCACCGGGTTGGTCTCGAGGAACAAGGCTCGCGCCAAGGGGAACAGCTCGCGGTGGAGTTCGCGCGCCCGCTCGAGGTCACCCTGCAAGGCGGCACGCACCATGGCGGCCATCGCGGCCGGCGCGATGTTGGCGACGACGGAGATGACACCTCGCCCGCCGACCGCGATGATGGGGAGCGTGAGCGAGTCGTCGCCGCTCAGGACAGCACAGCGGTCACCGACGGCCGCGACCAGCTCGCTCACTTGGTCCAACGAGCCGCTGGATTCCTTGATGGCGACGACCGGTGCGGCGTCGACCAGGCGCCGGGCTGTCTCCGGAGCGAGGTTGACGCCCGTGCGACCGGGCACGTTATAGACGACGAGCGGGAGATCCACCGCGTCGGCGATCGCCACGACGTGCCGGACGAGGCCCTCTTGTTGTGGCTTGTTGTAGTAGGGCGTCACGACCATGGCAGCCGTTGCACCGAGGTCACGCGCGATACGCGTGCGGGCGATGGACACGGCCGTGGAGTTGGTACCGGTGCCGACGACGACCGGCACGCGACCAGCCGCGCGCTCGATGACCAGCGCTGCGACGCACTGCCACTCCTCGTCGGTCAGACTCGGAGTCTCGCCGGTGGTCCCGCAGGGGACCAATCCGTCGACACCCTCGTCGATGAGCCAGTCGACCAGGCGCGCCAGTGCCTGCTCGTCGACCGCACCCTCCGTAAAGGGGGTGATCAGGGCCACGAACGTTCCGTGCAGCATGCCATTCCCTCCTCAGTCGTCGACCACAGTCGTTCGCGGATCAGCGGACATACCGGGTGCCCGGCCTCGCGTGCACCGATGCGGAGACAGGATCCGTCACCGCGCAGCGCACGACTGCCTGCGGCTCGCGGCGGCAGCGTTGTGGTGGACTGGGGATCCTCAGAGGGAATGGCGTTTCAAGGGGTAAACGCGTCGGGGTACTGCCGGCAGCTGGCGCTGCCAGCGTTCGATCACGACATCACTGTGGGCTCGACTCGGTTCGACCATCGGCGACCATCCTGACCGTGAGCCCGACCATCTGCATGCTAGCAGCGAACTGCTGGCCTGTCAAGCGGCCGTGTGCGTCTGCTCGTCGGGTGGCTCGAGGGGGAACGAGGGACGGTCGCGAGCGACAATGCCCTGAACGATCCGGGCGCCCCACAACGCGCGGATGTGCTGGGTTAGCCAGGCGGCCGCTTCCTGCGCCGCAGCGTCGGTGACGCCGCGGAAGGCATCGATCGGGACGAAGACCCGTCGCGTCTCCGGCGTGACGAGGCCCAGGCGACTCTGTCGCCATACCCAGCGGCGTGTCCGAATCTCCTGAGCGTGGGCATAAACGATCTCTCCCGGTTCGGGCACTTGCGGTTCCCCGTCACCGAGGGGCAGGAAAGAGTCGCCTGGCTGACTGGCGCGCACCGTGAGACCAGCGGGAGCCGTGTCGAGGTCGTGGGCACCCACCGGCACGAGGAAGCGCAAAGAGGCGGCGTTGACGAGGTCGACCAACGGGTTGATGGACGGCGGCGGATTGCCCTTGAGCGTCCGCCGCAAGAGCGCTTCGACCGAACTCTGATAGGTACTCGCTGACCAGCCGAGACGGCGGAAGGCGTTGCGCCACACAGCGATAGCCGGGAGCTCTTTGGGGTCGATTCCCCGATATCGCTCGGTCACGTCGTGCACGCTCTCGGCCAAGAGCGCTCCTGCAGCTTCACTGTTCCGCCGGTTATCGATCGCCTCGATCACCGAGACCACGACGAGGTAATCGGGAAAGGTCTCGAACACCTCGGGTGCGATCGTGAACGAGCGCATCTTCGCCCCCTCAGGGCGTGCAGCAAGGGTGTAGCGCCTCCCGACGGGCCACCCGTTCGTAGACGCGTGCCACGACGGTCGTGACCCGGTGCCAAGAGTAACGTAACGCCGCCTGTCGTGCGCCGACCTGCAGGCGAGACCGCAAAGAGTGATCGGTGAGCGCGCGGATCGTCGCGCTCGCGAAGGCTTCGGCGTCACCGGGGGGCGCGTGGAGCCCAGAAACCTCGTGCTCCACGCTGAAGCGCAGGCCGCCGACGTTGCTCGCTACCACTGGGGTGCCGCAGGCCATCGCCTCGACCGCGACGAGGCCGAACGACTCGTATAGGGAGGGAACCAGACAGAGGTCAGCCGCGTTGTAGTAGATCGGCAACTCTTCGCGCGGTCGCGAGCCCACGAAGCGGATCGTGTGGGCGATCCCCAGAGCTTCTGCTGCTGCGATCACGCGACCGAGGCTGGGATCTGGCTGTGTGCCGTGGGCACCCTGCTGGAAGGTGCCACCGAGGAAGAGGAGCAGCGGTCGCTGCGCAGCGAGGGTCTCAGTGACGCGTCGCCAGGTGTGGAGGAGGACGTCGATGCCTTTGACCGGATCGATGCGACCGACGAAGAGTGCGACGGGGCGATCCGGCTCCAGCCCCAGGTCAGCACGCGCGGTGGCCCGGTCGAGTGGCCGAAAGTGCTCGGCGTCGACGCCAGGTGGGACGGTGCAGACGCTTCCGCTCGGTGCGCCGAGCTCACGCTCGATGGTCAGCCGTTCGTCCGGGTTCGCAGCGATGATCGCGTCGGCGAGCCGCGCGATACCCTGCTCGACTTGGAGGCGCAAGACCGATTCGAGTGGACCGCTCGGCACAGCGTTCTTCAGCACGGCCAAGGTGTGGAACATCTGGACGAACGGTATGTGCCAATAGCGCTGGAGAAGATAGGCTGCCCAGCCCGAAAGCCAGTAGTGGGCATGGATCAGGTCGTACGAGCGCTGGTCGCGGTACACGTGGTAAGCGAGTTCGGAGACGAACGTGGGGAGATAGCAGAACAACTGGTCTTTCGGTGCCGGCTCAGGGGGGCCGGCATCGAGCGTGTAGACGCGTACCCCTGGTTCTGCCTCGACCACTGCAGGGGTAGTGCGATCCTCCCGGCGGGTGAAGATGTCGACTTCGACACCACGCTGGGCGAGGTGGCGGCTCAGCTCGCGGATGTACACGTTCATCCCACCCGCGTTACCGATGCCCGGCTGAGCCAGCGGGGAGGTGTGGACGCTGAGCATCGCGACACGGCGGATACCGGTAGCGGGAAAGTAGGCACCGTGGCCTTGGCTCGCTTGCACTGCGGTGCGACTCCCTTCAGCCACTCCCGCACGACAACAATGCCACCGACGCGCTTCGCCGGTGGCAACCGCCGTGCGCGCTCTGCGCCCGCGGAGGGACTCGAACCCCCGACCACAGGGCTTAGGACGCCCCGGCTCTTTCCCCTGAGCTACGCGGGCCCGAGACCCGGCACACCGACAATTCTACTCGACGGTGTGGGAGAGCGGCTAGCCGGGCCTTGGCAGGCGGGTCGCCGCTGTGCTATACTGCGCCCGGATGAGCGGGGAGTGGCGCAGCCCGGTTAGCGCGCCGCGTTCGGGACGCGGAGGTCGGAGGTTCGAATCCTCTCTCCCCGACGGAATCGCCGGCTCAGCCGGCTTTTTTCTTGTCGTCCGGGAGTTCCATGGTGAGCGGTACCGCGGAGCACTCCCTCGACGCCGAGCGGCAGCGGCTCCTTCGGGCACTCCCATCCGTCACGGCGTTGCTGCAGGCGCCGGAGATCCGGGCCTTCGCGGCAGACCTCGGGGAGCGTAGCGTCGTCCTGGTCATCCAGGAGGTGCTGGCTGAAGCGCGCCGCGCGATCATCGCGGAGGGACGAGCGGTCGATGTCTTGGCCGGTGTCGTTCGGGCGCTCACGCGCCTGAGCCGACCGCGACTGGAGCCGGTCATCAACGCGACCGGCGTCATCGTGCACACCAACCTCGGTCGCGCTCCGGTGAGCGCCGAGGCGGCTCGAGCGATGGCCGAGGCAGCGGCCTTCTATAGCGCGCTCGAAATCGAGCTCGAATCGGGGCGCCGGGGCGGTCGCATGGCTGAGATCAGCCGCTTGCTCTCGCTCCTCACCGGGGCTGAGGCAGGGCTCGCTGTCAACAACAACGCCGCCGCGGTGCTGTTGGTCTTGAGCACCTTCTGTGCTGGGCGCGCGGTTCTGGTGTCTCGCAGCCAGGCGGTCGAGATCGGCGGCGGATTCCGGATCCCGGACGTGCTCCGTCAGAGCGGGGCACGCCTGGTCGAGGTGGGGACGACGAACCGGACCTACGTCCGGGACTACCGCGAGGCGATCAGCGACGATACGGCAGCCATCCTCTCCGTCCACTGGAGCAATTTCCGCATCGTCGGCTTCACCCACCAACCGGAGTTGCGCGAGTTGGCGGAGCTGGCGCACGCCCATGGACTGCTCCTCATCGAGGATCTGGGCAGTGGCGCCCTGCTCGACACCGCGCAGTTCGGGCTCGTCCACGAGCCCACCGTGCAGGAAGCGGTCGCTGCGGGAGCCGATCTGGTCTGTTTTTCGGGGGACAAGCTCCTCGGTGGTCCACAGGCCGGTCTCATCGTCGGACGCGCTGACCTCATCGAGCGCCTGGAACGGCACCCGCTCGCCCGCGCTATCCGGACGGACAAGACGGCGCTCGCCGGTCTCTCGGCGACGTTGCGGCACTACCTCCGCGGTGAAGCGCTCGAGAAGGTGCCCGTCTGGCGCATGCTGGCGACGCCGCTGACTGCGCTCGAGGAGCGGTGTCGCAAGTGGCAGGAAGCGTTGGCACCGTTCGTACGGTGCGAGGTCGTTCCGACACAAGCGACGGTAGGTGGCGGCTCGCTGCCGGGAGAGACGCTGCCCAGTGTCGCGCTCGCGATCGCGGGCCGGGAGCTGCGGGAGCGCTACGAGCTCGGGGTAGAGGACCTTGCGCAGCGGCTCCGCCTCGGACGTCCACCCGTGATCGGACGGGTCGAGGAGGAGCGGCTCCTGCTCGACGCCCGCACCGTCCTACCCGACCAGGACGACGACCTCGTGGTAGCAGTCCGGCGAACGCTCGGTGTCATGTGACCGGGTCGCGGATATCCCGGAAGTACGGACTGCGCTCGGGATAGAACTCCGGGAACCGCTGCTTGAGCGCTTCGACCAACGCGAGTGCATCGCGGAGCGCTTCGCGGTCCCCGCGTTCCTCGGCTGCACGGACTTCGCTGAGGAGCGAGCGGAGGTGGTCGTCGTGCCGCTCGCGGCGGAGACGGCGCAACGCTTCGCGCATCGCCTGGACGGCCAGAGCGTTGGGGAGGTCCGGTTGGTGGCGCACGCGTTCCAGGAGCTGCCCGACGTAGCCTGCCAGCTCCTCCGGCCAGTCGACGTCGGACGGGTCCAGGCACGCACGGAGTCGCTGGACGATCTCGCGGTGCCGTCCGTCGGCGAGGGTGTCCAGATCGATGTGCGGAACGAAGAGCCTAGCGGCCTCCGGATAGCGCAAGAGGAGTGCCACCAAGTGCTGCTCCGCCGTCAACGGACGACGTGCGCGCGTCGCCTCGTCGTCCGGCGCAGGCGGACGTTGCGGACGGCGCCGCCGAGAGGCGAGGACACGGCGCACCGTCTCCTCCGGGAGCTGGAGGCGACGCGCTACCACGCGGGTGTACAGGTCGACCTGTACGGGGTCGCCGAGTTCGGCGAGCAACGGTGCGACGCGCTCGACGATCTCGGCCGCTTCGCGTGGCTGCCGCGGGGGTGCTGTACCCAAGAGCGCATCGAGGTAGTAGTCGACCAGCGGGATCGGTTGTGCCAGGGCAGCTTCCCACCGTGCGCGGTCCTGCCGGATCAGGTCGTCGGGGTCGAACCCCTCCGGGAGGGCGACGACGGCGAGCTCGACGCCGAGGGTGCGCTCGAACCGGATGAGCTGGCGCGGGTCGGCGACTGGACGGTCGCTATCGGCCAGCGCGCTGCGGAGGAGCTCGAGCCCACGCAGCGTCGCCTGACGCCCGGCCGCATCGGCGTCGAGCGCTAGGAGTATGCGGTCGGCCAGACGCCGCAGCTGCTTCCCCTGGTGTTCGGTGAGCGCGGTGCCGAGGGACGCGACCGTGTTGGTATAGCCGAACTGGTGCGCAGTTATGGCGTCCAGATAGCCTTCGACGACGATCGCCGTCCGCTGCTCGCGGATGGCTGTCTCGGCGAGGTCGATACCGTACAGGACCCGACTCTTGTCGAAGAGCACGGTCTGCGGCGAGTTGAGATACTTCGGCTGTGCCTCTCCGAGCGCACGACCGCCGAAGCCGAGGACGCGGCCCTGCCGGTCACGGATCGGAAAGATGAGCCGGTTGCGGAATCGGTCGACCGTCGAGCCGTCGTCTCGGCGCACCACGAGTCCGACCTGGACCAGTTCCTCGAGTGTGGCGCCATGGTGGGTGAGGTAACGCAAAAGCGCGGTCTGGGAGTCGGGTGCGTAGCCGAGCCCGAACCGCTCCGCCGTGGCCCGGTCGACGCCGCGCCGTTCGAGGTACGTACGTGCCGGTTCGCCGAAGCTGGTCGACCAGAGGACGTAACTGAACCAAGTGGCAGCAGCGCGGTTCAGGTCGAGGAGTCGCTGATGCCGCTCGTCCGTGTCCGGTGACCGCCGGTCGGTCTGGAGGGTGATACCGGCGCGCTCGGCCAGTTGCTCCAGCGCGTCGCGGAAACTGAGGTTCTGGGTGCGCATGAGGAACGTGATGGCGTCGCCGCTGGCACCGCACCCGAAGCAGTAGAACGACTGCGTCTCTGGGAAGACGTAGAACGACGGTGTCTTTTCTTGGTGGAAGGGACAGAGCGCCTTGTAGTTCTTCCCGGCTTTGCGCAGCTGGATCGTGCCGCCGATCAGCTCGACGATGTCGATCGCTTCGCGTACTCGCTCGACGTCTTCGCGCGTCATCGCTTCACCCGAGGAACGACCAAAAGCGCGGTATCCAGAGCGTCTCGAAGCAGGCGAGCGCATAGCGGTCCGTCATGCTCGCCACGTAGTCGGCGGCCACGCGTTCCACCGGCTCGTCGGTCAGGGCAGCGCGGAAGTCGTCCGGCATCGCGTCGGGGTGGCGGACGTAGTGTTCGAAGAGGAACTGGATGATGCGTTCCGCTTTGCGGGTCGAATCGAGGCGGTTGAGCGGCTCGTAGACGCGTTCGAAGAGGAAGCGCCGCAGTCGATCGGCCACGGCTTCCATCGCGGGAGAGAGCCGTATCACCGGTTCGCCGGGCGAACCCGCGTCGAGGAGGGGCCGGGAGGTCGCGATGACGTCGGCCACCAGGCGGTGGATCCGTTCACCGTGCGTCCGGCCGAGTACCTCGAGGATGTCGGGCGGCACGTCCTCGAGCGTGATGATGCCCGCACGGAGGGCGTCGTCGAGGTCGTGGTTGATATAGGCGATCCCGTCGCTGAGCTTGACGACTTGCCCTTCGGGAGTACGCGGCCACCCGGCGACGGGACTCGCGATACTCTCGACCGTCTTCGAGTGGCGGAGGATCCCGTCGCGTACCGGGTCGCTCAGGTTCAGCCCCCGCCCGTTCCGTTCCAGCCGGTCGACGACGCGGAGACTCTGCTCGTTGTGCCGGAAACCGGGGAAAACCGCTGCCAGCGCGCGTTCCCCAGTGTGGCCGAACGGAGTGTGGCCGAGGTCGTGGGCGAGCCCGATCGCTTCGATCAGGTCTTCGTTGAGTCCGAGTGCGCGACCGATCGTGCGGGCGATCTGAGTGACCTCGAGTGTGTGGGTGAGCCGGGTGCGGAAATGGTCGCCGCTGGGCGCGATGAAGACTTGCGTTTTGTGCTTGAGGCGGCGGAAGGCCTTGGAGTGGATGACGCGGTCGCGGTCACGTTGGAAGGCGGTGCGCAGGGGGCACTCCGGCTCGGGGTGCGGTCGCGTGACACCGCGACTGCGGGTGGCTGCGGGATGGAGCCAGGCATCCTCCTGCGCCTCGAGTCGTTCTCGGATGACGGATACCTCGTACGCGTTCACTGTGCCGTTCCCTTCGAGCTCGAAGTGTACGGACACAGCGGTCGCTCTGCCAGGGGCTACGAACGCTACGGGGCTCCCCGATCGGGGAGCCCCGTGGTTGTCCGCGAACACAGACAGGACTTACTTCCGCGCCTTGGCCAGTTGCTCGCGATAGCGGCGAGCGGGTTCAGCGTAGGGAACCGGGCCGACGGTGACCCACACCTCGGTCTGCACGTGCCGCTCCACCGACGGCTTGCGCGACCCACCGTTCGGCTCGCCCCAGACGATCCGCAGCCGTGTCCCTTCCTTGGCGTACTCGGGCTTCACCATACCGAGCGACAACACCCGTTCTTCGTTGGAGCTGAAGCCGGTGAACATCGCGAACCCGACGACCTCGCCGGCGTCGTTGAGGACGGCGTCGTACATCCAGGTCGCATACTGCGCCAGTGGCAGGTCGAAGTACTTGTAGCGCTGCCCCTTCGGCTTGGTCACCAGGCTCCCGATGACCCGCGCCGCCTCCTCCGGATCCCAGACCAGCG